>Ga0308004_10000018_pt1 | contig 95328 bp, 89 predicted proteins | sample Neamet38_FD_203156 | JGI IMG/M metagenome (GOLD analysis project Ga0308004, IMG submission 203156) | Marine microbial communities from water near the shore, Antarctic Ocean - #38 | ecosystem: Environmental > Aquatic > Marine > Unclassified | place: Southern Ocean | collected 2014-06-06 | reverse complement strand
TTTAACCAATTAGGAATTAGATTATCGAAGGATTAGCCTTAATTCATAATCCCTAATTAAATAAACACGAAATGGCAAGATATACAGGACCAAAAACTAAAATTGCTCGTAAATTTGGCGAGGCAATTTTCGGAGAAGATAAAAACTTCGAAAAAAGAAATTACCCTCCAGGACAGCATGGAAATGCTAGAAGAAGAGGAAAAAAATCTGAATATGCTACTCAATTAATGGAGAAGCAGAAAGCAAAATATACATATGGTATATTAGAGCGTCAGTTTAGAAACTTATTTAAAGATGCATCATCTTCTCAAGGGATTACTGGTGAGATCTTATTACAATTATGTGAATCTCGTTTAGATAACGTTGTTTATAGAATGGGAGTTTCAAAATCAAGAAGTGGAGCACGTCAGTTAGTTTCTCACAGACACATTACTGTGAATGGGGAATTAGTGAATGTACCATCATTTAGATTAAAAGAAGGTGACGTTGTTGCTGTAAGAGAAAAATCTAAATCTTTAAGTGCTATCGAAGATGCTTTGGCTTCTAGTAGCAATGTTTTTGAATGGTTAACATGGAACTCAGATAAGAAAGAAGGTACTTTTGTTAAGATACCGGCGAGATTACAGATTCCAGAAAACATTAAAGAGCAATTAATCGTAGAATTATATTCTAAGTAATAAATTAATCACATTGCAATTTAGCCAAAGGGTTTATATGTACTTCTTCAGATGTATATACCGCGCAACTAATTAGCAATTAAAACGAAGAAAAAATGGCAATTTTAAATTTTCAAAAGCCTGATAAGGTTATAATGATTGAATCTACAGATTTTTCTGGTAGATTTGAGTTCAGACCTTTAGAACCAGGTTTTGGTTTAACTGTTGGAAACGCATTAAGAAGAGTACTTTTATCTTCTTTAGAAGGTTTTGCAATTACATCATTAAGAGTAGACGGTGTAGAACACGAGTTTTCTACTGTTCCTGGAGTAGTGGAAGATGTAACTGAAATTATATTAAACTTAAAACAAGTTCGTTTTAAGAAGCAAATAGAAGATACGGATAGAGAGACTGTTTCTATATCTGTTTCGGGTCAAGAGCAGTTTACTGCAGGAGACTTACAGAAGTTTATTTCTGGTTTTCAAGTATTAAACCCAGATTTAGTAATCTGTAATATGGATAAGTCTGTGAAGTTAAACGCAGAGATTACAATAGAAAAAGGTAGAGGATTTGTACCTGCTGAAGAAAATAAAAAGTCTTCTGCACCTATAGGAACAATCTTTACAGATTCTATTTACACGCCAATTAAGAATGTAAAGTATGCAATCGAAAATTTTCGTGTAGAACAAAAGACGGATTATGAAAAATTAGTTTTCGATATCGATACTGATGGTTCAATCAATCCTAAAGATGCATTAACAGAAGCTGCAAAGATTTTAATTCACCACTTTATGTTATTCTCTGATGAGCGTATTACTTTAGAGGCAGATGAAATTGCACAGACAGAAACGTATGATGAAGAGTCATTACATATGCGTCAATTATTAAAAACTAGGTTAATTGATATGGATTTATCTGTTAGAGCTTTAAATTGTTTAAAGGCTGCAGAAGTAGATACATTAGGAGATTTAGTTTCTTTTAACAAGAGTGATTTAATGAAATTTAGAAACTTTGGTAAAAAGTCATTAACAGAATTAGAAGAGCTAGTTATTGTTAAAGGATTAAGTTTTGGAATGGATTTAAGTAAATACAAATTAGATAGAGATTAATTTTTCATATTTTGCGCCTCATAATGAGTTGATGCAAGATGGAATATAAACAAAGGTCATGAGACACGGTAAAAAACACAATCATTTAGGAAGAACAACTTCGCACAGAAAAGCGATGTTAGCTAATATGACTTGTTCTTTAATAGAGCACAAACGTATTAACACAACAGTGGCAAAAGCAAAAGCTTTAAGAGTATTTGCAGAGCCATTAATTACAAAGTCTAAAGCAGATACTACGCACAATAGACGTATTGTATTTTCTTATTTACGTGATAAGTTTGCAGTTACAGAATTATTTAAAGAGATTTCTGTTAAAGTTGCAGACAGACCAGGAGGTTATCTTCGTATTATTAAATTAGGAAACCGTCAGGGAGATAATGCTCCTATGGCAATGGTAGAATTAGTTGATTACAACGAAATCTATAATCCTAACAGTAAAAAGACAAAGAAAATTACAAGAAGAGGTAGAAGCAAAAAAGCGGATGCTACTGAAGTAGAAGGAACTGTTGCAGAAGAAAAATCTGAAGAATAAATAGAAATGAAAATTTTTAATTTATAAAAAAAAGGGATAAACGTTTACGTTTATCCCTTTTTTTATATTTTTGTATCAACAAACACAATTAAACAGCAATGAAATATCAAACTAGAAAAAGGGCATTAGTTTTACTTGCAGATGGGACTATTTTTTACGGTAAATCGGTAGGTATTGAAGGAACCTCAACAGGAGAAATTTGTTTCAATACAGGTATGACGGGTTATCAAGAAATATTTACAGATCCTTCATATTTTGGTCAAATAATGGTTACAGCCAACGCGCACATTGGTAATTATGGGATTAATGATAATGAAGTAGAATCTGATGATATTAAAATTTCAGGTTTAATTTGTAGAAACTTTAGTTTTACACATTCTAGGGTAGATTCTGATGGGAATTTAAAAGACTGGTTTGAAAAGCATAATATTGTAGCAATATCTGATGTAGATACAAGAGCTTTGGTTTCTTATATTAGAGACAATGGTGCTATGAATGCTATTATATCAACAGAGATAGATAATATAGAAGCGTTAAAATTACAGTTATCTAATGTTCCCACCATGGAGGGTTTAGAATTGGCTTCTAAAGTATCTACTAAAGAGTCTTATTTTGTTGGTGATGAAAACTCACCGATACGAATTGCCGCTTTAGATATTGGTATTAAAAAGAATATTTTAAGAAATTTAACGAAGAGAGGGGCTTATATTAAAGTATTTCCTTACAATTCTAAATTTGAAGAGTTAGCTGCTTTTAATCCTGATGGGTATTTTATTTCTAATGGTCCTGGAGATCCTGAACCTTTAGTTGAGGCTCAAGCAGTGGCTAAAGAAATTATTAAAAGAGATGTTCCTTTATTTGGTATTTGTCTTGGGCACCAAGTAATTGCTTTAGCAAATGGAATTTCTACGTATAAAATGCATAATGGGCATAGAGGGATAAATCATCCTGTTAAAAATCTTTTAACTGGTAAAGGTGAGATCACTTCTCAAAATCATGGTTTTGCTATTAATAAAGAGGAAACGGAGAATAATAATGATATAGAGATTACACATGTTCATTTAAATGATCATACAGTTGCTGGTATAAGAGTAAAGAACAAGCCAGTTTTTTCTGTGCAATATCATCCAGAGGCTAGCCCTGGACCGCATGATTCGGAATACTTATTTGATCAATTTATAGAGTCTATTAAAAAGGAGAAGAAGGTTAAAGCATAATTTAAAATTCACCTTTATAGTACTATTTCAATATTCCCCACTCAATTTATTGAGTGGGTTTTTTTTTAATGGATTTCAGCAAACGTTTTCGTAATTAATGAAAGACATATTATCAAATGTTTTATACATTTTGTAATTTAGCAGGATTAGATTTTAAATTAATTAAATACAATATATAATGAGTATTATTATTAGCGTTCACGCAAGACAAATTTTTGATTCAAGAGGAAACCCAACGGTAGAAGTAGATGTAACTACAGAAAACGGTATTTTAGGTAGAGCAGCAGTACCATCTGGGGCTTCTACAGGAGAACACGAAGCAGTAGAATTACGAGACGGAGGTAAAGCTTACATGGGTAAAGGTGTTTTAAAAGCTGTAGAGAACGTTAATAAAATAATTGCTGCAGAATTATTAGGTGTTTCTGTGTTTGAACAGAATGCAATTGATCAGTTAATGATTGATTTAGATGGAACTCCAAACAAATCTCAATTAGGTGCAAATGCAATATTAGGTGTTTCTTTGGCAGTAGCAAAAGCTGCAGCTAATGAGTTAGGTATGCCTTTATACAGATATGTAGGTGGTGTTTCTGCAAATACGTTACCTGTGCCAATGATGAATATTATTAATGGAGGTTCTCATTCTGATGCTCCTATTGCATTTCAAGAATTTATGGTAATGCCAGTAAAAGCTGAAACTTTTTCTCAAGCAATGCAAATGGGTTCTGAAATTTTTCACAACTTAAAAAAAGTATTACATGACAGAAATTTATCTACTGCTGTAGGTGATGAAGGTGGTTTTGCACCAAATTTAGCTGGAGGTACTGAAGATGCCTTAGAAACGATTGCTTTAGCCGTGAGTAATGCAGGTTATACCTTAGGAGATGATATTATGATTGCTTTAGATTGTGCAGCTGCAGAATTTTATGTGAATGGTAATTATGATTATTCTAAGTTTGAAGGAGAAACAGGTAAAGTGCGTTCTTCTAAAGAACAAGCAGATTATTTAGCTGAGTTATCTGAAAAATATCCTATTATCTCTATTGAAGATGGTATGGATGAAAACGATTGGGACGGTTGGAAGTATTTAACTGAAAAAATTGGAGATAAAGTACAATTAGTTGGTGATGATTTATTTGTTACTAATGTAGAGCGCTTATCTAGAGGAATAGAAAACGGAATTGCAAATTCAATTTTAATTAAAGTAAACCAAATTGGTACATTAACAGAAACTATTGCTTCTGTTAATATGGCTAAAAATGCTGGTTATACTTCTGTAATGTCTCATAGATCTGGTGAAACAGAAGATAATACAATTGCAGATTTAGCAGTTGCTTTAAATTGCGGACAAATAAAAACAGGTTCTGCATCTCGTTCAGATAGAATGGCGAAGTACAATCAATTATTAAGAATAGAAGAGGAATTAGGTGATGTGGCTTATTTCCCTAAACAAAAAGCGTTTAATGTTTAATATTAAAACACTAAAATACAAAGCCTCACAATTAAAATTGTGAGGCTTTTTTTTGTTCAATAATCCAATACGTTAATATTCTTTTAAAATTTTAAAATTCTGTAGGAAGTAATTTTAGATTACTTCAAAATTTGGTATCTTCGTGCCACTAAGAATAATACAATAAAATCATTATAAATGTCAGATATAGCTAAATTACAGATAGGAGAAAATTCGTACGAATTTCCGTTGGTAAAAGGAACAGAGAATGAAGTTGCAATAGATATTAAAACCTTAAGAGGTGCAACTAATGGTGTAATAACTATTGATGCTGGTTTCAAAAACACAGGTTCTTGTGAAAGTGCTATTACATTTTTAGATGGAGAAAAAGGAATTTTAAGATATAGAGGATATTCTATTGAAGAGTTAGCAGAAAAAGCAGATTTTTTAGAAGTTGCTTATGCTCTAATTTTTGGAGAATTACCAACAAAAGAACAGTTAGAAAAATTTCATGCAGATATAAAATCTAAATCTGTTGTAGATGATGATGTTAGAAAAATAATAGAGGCATTTCCAAAGACAGCGCACCCAATGGGTATTTTGTCTTCATTAACAAGTGCTTTAACAGCTTTTAATCCTTCTTCTGTAAATGTAGATTCTGAAGAAGAAATGTACAATGCTATTGTTAAGATAATGGGTAAATTTCCTGTATTAGTAGCTTGGACAATGCGTAAGAAATCTGGTTTACCTTTAAACTATGGGTCTAAATCTTTAGGTTATGTAGAGAATGTTATGAAAATGATGTTTGAAGAGCCGAATGAAGAATACATAATTAACCCTATTATAAAAGATGCATTAGACAAATTGTTAATTTTACATGCAGATCATGAACAAAACTGTTCTACTTCTACGGTAAGAATTGCAGGCTCTTCTCATGCTGGTTTATTTGCTTCTTTATCTGCAGGAATTTCTGCACTTTGGGGACCTTTGCATGGTGGTGCAAATCAGGCAGTTTTAGAAATGTTAGAAGCTATAAAGGAAGATGGTGGAGACACTAAGAAATATATGGCCAAAGCTAAAGACAAAAATGATCCTTTTAGATTGATGGGATTTGGGCATAGAGTATACAAAAACTTCGATCCAAGAGCTACCATTATCAAAAAGGCAGCAGACGAAGTATTAAAAGATTTAGGTGTAGAAGATCCTATTTTAGAAATTGCAAGAGGTTTAGAGCAAGAAGCATTAAATGATCCTTATTTTGTAGATAGAAAACTATATCCAAATGTAGATTTTTATTCAGGAATTATATACAGAGCCATGGGTATTCCTGTAGAAATGTTTACCGTTATGTTTGCTTTAGGTCGTTTACCAGGTTGGATTGCACAATGGAAAGAAATGCGCTTAAATAAGGAGCCAATAGGTAGGCCTCGTCAAATTTATACAGGAGAAAATTTAAGACCATTTAAGTCTATAGAAAAAAGATAATTTAAATAAAAAGCTTCATTTTAAATGAAGCTTTTTTTATCACTTATATATGTTAGAACTAAATATTAAAAACGAAACTTCTAGATTAAGAGCAGTTGTTTTAGGAACTGCAAAAAATAGTGGACCTGTGCCAAAGTTAGAAGATTGTTATGATCCTAAAAGCGCACAGCATGTTTTAGCAGGAACATACCCCAGAGAAGAAGACATGCATTTAGAAATGGAAGCAGTTGCTACGATTCTAGAAAAGTATAATGTAGAAGTGTATAGGCCAGAAGTTATAGAAAACTATAACCAAATTTTTTCTAGAGACATTGCTTTTGTAATTGATGACAAATTAGTGAGAGCAAATATTTTACCAGATAGAGATCAGGAAATAGTAGCTATAAACCATGTTATTTCTAAGATTAATCCAGAGAATATAATAAAACTGCCAGAAGAATGTCATGTAGAAGGTGGTGATGTAATGCCTTGGAATGATTATATCTTTATTGGAACCTATTTAGGAGAAGATTATTCAGATTATATTACAGCGCGCACAAACATAGATGCAGTTATTGCTTTGCAAGAATTGTTTCCAGAAAAAACTGTAAAATCTTTTGAATTAAGAAAAGATAACACAAATCCTAAAGAAAATGCGTTGCATTTAGACTGTTGTTTCCAGCCAATAGGAAAAGATAAAGCCATACTTCATAAAAATGGTTTTTTAGTTGAAAAGGAATATGAATGGTTATTAGATTTCTTTGGAAAAGAAAATGTTTTTGAAATTGATAAAGAGGAAATGTTTAACATGAATAGTAATATTTTTTCTATTTCTGAAGATGTAATTATTTCAGAAAAAAACTTTACACGTTTAAATACTTGGTTGCGTAAAAATGGCTTTATCGTAGAAGAGGTTGCGTATTCAGAAATTGCAAAACAAGAAGGATTGTTGCGTTGCTCTACAATGCCACTAATAAGAGATTAAATTTTAGAGTAGGTTAAATTATTATTTAATTGATTTGAAACTAGTTGTTATTAAACTTTAGTATTCATTATAAAACTTACGATAGTACTATTTTATTTGAAATTTATATTTAGAACCGTTTCCTAAAAAGGAAGCGGTTTTTTTGTAAAAACACACAAACTATCGTAAATATGTATCTATATTTGCACTATACTTAAAAAAGCATGCAACAAACTACAAATACCATATTAATGATTCGTCCTATTAACTTTAGGAAGAATGAACAAACAGCTGTAAATAATTATTTTCAAGAAGATATCGATTTACAAAAGGCTGAAATTAACAAAAAAGCACAGGAAGAGTTTGATGCATATGTTTTTAAGTTAAAAAGTTACGGTATAAATGTGATTGTGGTTTCAGATACAGAAGAGTTTGATACTCCAGATTCTATTTTTCCAAATAATTGGACTTCTTTTCATACTGACGGAACCGTTGGTGTATACCCAATGTTTGCAGAAAACAGAAGATTAGAAAGAAGAGATGATATTCTGAATGAATTAGAGAAAAACGGATTTCTTATAGAAAATGTAGTAGATTATACTTCTGCAGAAGAGGAGGGTTTATTCTTAGAAGGTACCGGAAGCCTTATTTTAGATAGAGTAAATAAAAAGGCATATTGTGCTTTATCTGCAAGAGCAGATGAAGATTTATTTATTGAGTTTTGTGAAGATTTTGAATATACACCCATAGTTTTTGTTGCAAACCAAACGGTAAAAGGAGAGAGAGCAGCAATTTATCATACAAATGTTATGATGTGTATTGCAGAAACTTTTGCTGTAATTTGCCTAGCTACCATAGATGATAAAGCAGAGAAAAAAAATGTCTTAAAACATTTAAAGGAAGATGGTAAACAAGTAATAGACATTACAGAAGCTCAAATGCACAGTTTTGCAGGAAATATGTTGCAAGTTCGAGGCAAAGATGATGAGCAATTTTTAGTAATGAGTAAAGCAGCGCACAACTCTTTAACGCAAAGTCAAATAGGAAAGATTAAAAATCATTGTAAAATTATTTCTAGTTCTTTAGAAACAATAGAAACTTGTGGCGGTGGAAGTGCACGTTGCATGATGGCAGAAGTCTTTCTACCAAAAAGTTAATACATACTTTGTTTGGTAAAACAGTCTTTTAGATATCTTTACAAAATGAATTTATTATTATTAGCCATTGCACCCATAACAATTGTTATTCTTTATATTTATTTTAAAGACAAATATGAGAAAGAACCAATAAAAATATTAGCCTTAAGCTTTTTATTAGGAGCTACAATTAGCCTTTTGATAACGCTTATTTTAGGTTCTATTGCATCTATTCTTATTCCTGTAACAGATGCTAAAAGTATCTTTCAGCAATTTCTAAAAGCATTTATTGCAGTTGCTTTGGTAGAAGAGTTTTCTAAATATATTATTGTAAAGTTCTATGCACAAGAAAATAAAGAATTCAACGAGCCTTTTGACGGTATTGTTTATGCTGTAATGGTTTCTATGGGTTTTGCAGCTGTAGAAAATATTTTATATACCTATCAGTATGGTTTCGAAGTTGGTTTTGTTAGAGCGTTTACGGCGGTTCCTGCACATGCTACTTTTGGAATTATAATGGGCTATTTTATGGGGAAAGCAAAATTCTCTAAGAATAGGGTGCAGCTCAATTTATTAGGCTTGTTGCTGGCAACACTCTTTCATGGCTCTTATGATTTTTTTCTTTTTATAAATTTTATACCAGGAATTTCTATAGGCGCATTTGTATCTTTAATAATTGGTATTTTTCTTTCTAGAAAGGCCATTAAAAGACATCAAAATAGTTCTAATTTTAAAGTTTAATTTTTTTTTAATACTTCTTCTATTATTTTTCCTGAAGTACCATTTGGAGCCTCAATTTTCAATAAATTAGAAATGGTTGGTGCAATGTCTATAATTTTATACGGTTTTTTTGAAACCCCTTTTTTAATTCCATTTCCATAGAAAATAAGGGGAACATGTGTATCGTAAGAGTATCCAGAGCCATGGCTAGTTCCTTTGTTACCGCCATTTAAAGTGGCGGGATAAGGAATCATTAAAACATCTCCAGAAAACTTAGGATTGTATCCTTGCTGCAACGCATGCATAATACCTTCTGTAAAGTTATTGGTCTTTAATGTTTTTGCCGTAACAGCTTTGTATATTTTATCAAAATTTAAAACCTCATCTGCTAGCCTTTGTGCAACAGTATTTTTATTAAAACCTAAAGCTTCTATCTTTGCTTTATTTAGAAATATCTGGTAATTAGATACATTTTCTATGAGTTCTTTTGAGTTAAAATATTTTTGAGTAACCTCAGAGAGAAACTTCTGTAGCTCTTTCGTATTTATGTAATGTGCAGGAATTTTTAACGATTGCAAATAAGAAGGAACATGCACCGCTGCATGATCTGCTGTTAGAAATAAAGTGTAATTTCCTTCTCCAACTTCAGTATCTAAAAAATTAAAAAAATGTGCTAAGTCTTTATCTAAACGCAAATAAGTGTCTTCTGTTTCTATGGCTGCAACACCGTATCTATGACCAACATAATCTGTAGAAGAAAAGCTTACAGTTAAAAAATCTGTAAATGCAGTTTTTCCTAATTGCTCTCCTTTAATAACTGCTTTTGCAAAATCTACAGTGTATGTATTTCCTGCCGGTATTGTTTTTATCAAACTAAAATTACCATTTGTTTTTCTTAACTCTTTTAAATCTTTTGGAAAAACAGGCTTTTCTTGTCCTTTTAAATTAATTTCATAACTATTATTGTCTGTTCTACTTTGCGTGTAAGTTTTTATGTCGTAAAGTGTTTCCCAGGTTTGGTTTAAGTACTCATCTGCTTTATTATCAGTATTAAATTTTTGCACCCAACTTGGCAATTCTTCCATGTAAAAAGAACTAGTAATCCATTGGTTTTTATTTCCAGCATCATACCAATAAGCTGCGTTTGCTGTATGGCCAACAGGTAAAATTGCAGATCTGTCTTTTATTGCTATTCCTATAGTTTTACCTTGCATATTTTGGGCTAAATGTAGCTGATCTGTAACTGTAGTTGTGTAGAGTCTGTGCGGAGATTTTTGACCAACAATACCATTATTACCAATAGTTTTGTAATTAGTATCGTCTACACAATAAATACTTTTCTTTAAAACCTTGTCATACCAATTGTTAGAAATAATACCATGATTACTAGGCGATGTTCCTGCAAAAATAGAAGCATGCCCTACCGCGGTATAGGTTGGTATAAAATTATAATGTGCGTTTTCTAATGAAAATCCGTTTTTTAAAATTCTATTAAAACCACCTTCACCATATCTATCTGCAAAACGAGTTAGGTAGTCATATCTCATTTGGTCTATAACAATGCCAATGACTAATTTTGGCTTTTTTACGGGGGTTTCTGAACTTTTACAATTAGAAAATAAAAGAATAGCAGTTAAAAAGTAGAAAATGGCTCTTTTCATTATGATAAAATAATTTAGTTTTATCAAAAGTAATTATTTTTTATTTTGAAGTGTGATAATTAACACTCAATTAATGATAATTTAATACTTTAGCTTAAAATTTGTTTGAATGACGTATCTAGAACATGTTGGTAATTATTTTATGATGTTAGGGCGCGTCTTTAAGAAGCCACAAAAGCCACTTATTTTTTATCAAGCCCTGTTAAAAGAAATAGAAGATTTGGGTATCAAGTCTTTAGGAATTATAATGTTTATCTCTTTCTTTATTGGTGGTGTAATTTCACTTCAAACAGCATTAAATTTAGACAGTCCTTTTATACCAGATTCATTAATAGGCTTTGCCGCAAAAAGGTCTATAATCTTAGAGTTTGCGCCAACTTTTTGCTCTATTATTTTAGCGGGTAAAGTAGGTTCTTATATAACCTCTAGCATAGGTACAATGAGGGTTACAGAACAAATAGATGCATTAGAAGTTATGGGGATAAATTCTTTAAACCTTTTAGTACTGCCTAAAATTATAGCAGCTTTATTCTTTTATCCGTTTTTAATTCTTTTGGCAATGTGCTTAGGAATTTTTGGAGGTTGGGTTGCAGGTGTTTTATCTGGTTTATTTACAGGGGCAGATTATATTGTGGGGTTACAAACAGATTTTAATCCGTTTTTAATTGTCTATGCCTTAACTAAAACGCTTATTTTTTCTTTTATAATTGCTACGGTACCCTCTTATCATGGGTATTATGTAAAAGGAGGTTCTATAGCAGTGGGTAGGGCAAGCACGCAAGCCGTTGTTTGGACTACCATTTTAATTGTGGTTGCCAATTATATTCTAACTCAAATGTTATTAACGTAAGATATGATAGAAGTTAAAAATTTATATAAGGGTTTTAATGGTGTTCCTATTTTAAAAGGAATTTCTACCACTTTTTTGGCCGGAAAAACAAATCTTATTATAGGACAAAGTGGTTCTGGAAAAACAGTTTTTTTAAAATCTTTAATAGGGCTGCATGTTCCAGAAAAAGGAACTATTTCTTTCGATGGAAGAATAAATACTGGTTTTTCAGAAGAAGAAAAAATGCAATGGAGACAAGAAATTGGTATGGTTTTTCAGGGAAGTGCTTTGTTTGATTCTCAAACAGTTGAAGAGAACGTAATGTTTCCATTAAAAATGTTTACAAATAAAAAACAGTCTGAAATGTTAGACCGTGTAAACACTGTTTTAAAACGTGTTAATTTAGAAAACTCAAATAATAAGTTGCCTGCAGAATTATCTGGTGGTATGCAGAAAAGAGTTGCTATTGCAAGAGCAATTGTAATGAATCCTAAATATCTGTTTTGTGATGAACCAAATTCTGGTTTAGATCCTCAAACAGCAATTGTTATAGATAACTTAATTCAAGAAATTACAGAAGAATTTAACATTACAACCGTTATTAATACCCACGATATGAATTCTGTAATAGAAATTGGTGAAAAAATTGTTTTTTTAAGCCAAGGCGTAAAAGCTTGGGAAGGGACAAGTAAAGATATATTTTCTACTGATAATGAAGCGGTTGTGAGCTTTGTGTATTCATCAAATTTATTAAAAAAAGTAAGAGAAGTTTATTTAAATGAAACTAAATAAAAAATTGTTTGGTTTTATTAAAATAAGCTATATATTTGCACCCGCTAAGCGAAAAGAATGACCTGGTAGCTCAGTTGGTAGAGCATCTCCCTTTTAAGGAGAGGGTCCTGGGTTCGAGCCCCAGCCCGGTCACAAAATAGATAAAAGAGTTTGTAGTTTTCTACAAACTCTTTTTGATTTTAAGAACTTTTTTAGGCTAGTACCTTTCCTATTAAGTACGACAACTTTTTAAATTAAGAAGCAATAAAAATTTATATACTTTATATAGTGGTTTATATTTAACATAATTTCTGCAGTAAATAGTTATTTAATAAATATTTTTGTGGTGTAATTTATTCTAAATAATGAACAAACTTTTTATACTATTTATTTCAATTTTTTTTATGAGTGATGCAAGCCAAATAATTGTTGATTTTAATTTAAACTCAGATACTTCTACTTGGAAAACAGTAGACGATGTTGTTATGGGAGGAAGATCTAATAGTTATTTCAAAATAAATAGAAATGGGCATGGAGAGTTTTACGGAACAGTCTCTTTAGAAAATAATGGAGGATTTTCATCTTTAAGACATCGTTTTACATCAATAGAGGTTGCAGAATATGCTGAGGTTGTTTTAAAAGTTAAAGGAGATGGTAAAAAGTATCAATTTAGAATAAAAGACAAGAGTTCTAATTACCATTCTTTTATTACAAGTTTTCAAACTAATGGAGAATGGCAAACTCTTAAAATTCCGCTTTCAGAAATGTACCCTGCATTTAGAGGTAGAAACTTGTCTATTGGTAATTTCTCATCCAACAACATTGAAGAAATTGCCTTTTTAATAGGTAATAAAACTGCAGAAAATTTTAAGTTACAAATAGATAAAATTTACCTTCAATAATATTTATAAAACTTTCTAAATTAGTTTTTTTTGTATCTTTCCCAAGTTCAATATAATTATAAATGGAAGAAGAATTTAAAAAAGAGACAGCAACTAACCCATCTGAACCTACTAAGCAAAGTATACATAAAAACATTTCAGGTTTATTAGATACTACAAGAATATTTTTAATAGAGCTTTTTGATTTTAGAGAAGATACAGATCATGAGGCAACAATAGAGGCTATTAAGGTAGATATTCCTTTTAAAGGTGCAACTGCTTGGATTCTTATTTTCGCTGTCTTTCTGGCTTCTATAGGTTTAAATGCAAACTCTACAGCTGTGGTAATTGGTGCCATGCTAATTTCGCCATTAATGGGGCCAATTTTAGGAATAGGAATGTCTTTTGCTTTAAATGATATAGATACTTTTAAAAAGTCTTTAGTGAACTTAGGTATCATGATAGGCTTAAGTTTATTTGCCTCTTTCTTATTCTTTTATTTATTTCCGTTAAGTGAAGATAACTCAGAATTGTTAGGGCGTGTAAGTCCAGATATTCGAGATGTATTAATTGCTTTTTTTGGTGGTTTGGCATTAATGGTGGCCAGAACTAAAAAAGGAACAGTTGCTTCTGTTATTTTTGGGGTTGCTATTGCTACGGCATTAATGCCACCTTTATGCACCGCGGGTTACGGCTTGGCAAAAGGAAATTTTACTTACTTTTTTGGTGCAATGTATTTATTTACTATTAATACTATTTTTATTGCATTGGCAACATTTTTGGTAATGAAGTTATTAGGTTTTCCAATGCACAAATATGCAAACGCGGCAAAAAGAAAACGATATTCTACCATTGCAACCGTAGTAGGTTTGGCAGTAATGATTCCTGCTATTTTTACCTTTATTACTGTTTTTAATAAGAACCAAGTTAAAAATCAAGTAAATAATTTCATCAAGAATGAAGTGAAAATTATTAAGAATTTTCAATTAATTGACGATTCTTATAGTTTTGAGGATAAGTTAATTAACTTGAATTTTTTTAACGAGGTAACGGAGGGTGAAGAGAATATTTTGAATAATCAGTTGGCAAATAATACTAATTATTCAAAAATAAATAATTTTAAAATTAACATAAAAGGAAGTGATACGAAGAGCTTTTCTCTTATTACAACAGCCTACAAAGAGAAAAGAGAAGAGCTGCAAGAGAGTAAGAATATTGTTGCTGGTTTACAAAAGCAAATTACAGATTTACAAGAAACTATTTCTAGTCTAAATTCTAGAATAGAGCAAGACGCGCTAATTAAAAATAAGAAAGTAATTCCGTTTAGTAGCGTTGCTAAAGACGCTAAAATAAGGTATATCGATATCGAGGAAATTAGTTTTGCAAGGATGTTAACCTCTAAAGATTTTATAAAAATTGATACCATTCCTATAGCAACAATAAAATGGAACAGAAGATTATCCGATAGCATTATTGCACTTAAAGAGAGAGCGCTAAGAAAATGGCTTCAAAAAGAAATGAAATTAGATACTCTCTTTATGAAAAGAGATGATTAATAAAAAAAGCTCCTTTTTAGGAGCTTTTTTTATGAGATTTATATGCTTTAGCGTTCATATTGTTTTACTTCGACATTCTGGTTGAATAAGTATACTCTTTTGTTAGCCATATTTAAACATTCGTAACGTGTTCTTCTTTTGTTTCCTCTTTTATAAATTATATCTTTAAAAATAAAGAGATTGCCAAAGGGTATTGCAAAAATAAAATTCTTTCCTGTTTCTGCTGTGTTTCCCTTTAATGCTAAAGACAAGTTAACATCTGCATCTGTACTTGCTTTTGCGTTTTTTAAATAGTGTGCTAAATAAGGCAGTATTTCCTTCGGATAAATATCTGGATTTAAGAATGGCAACATTAAGTGTTGAAAAATTGCTTTCCATTCTTTACCGTGTGGTTGCACTCTTCCAAATTTTTGATGCGTTACGTGATGCGCAATTTCATGCACTAGCGTTAATAAAAATTGATATTTGTTAAGATTGTTATTTACCGTTATTTGAAACTTGCCACTTGGCATACTTCTAAAATCGCCATGCTTTGTTGTACGCTGATTTACTATTTTTAAAGTAAAATTGTGTTCATTAATTAGAAATTCCATAAACGGAATTGCTTTTAAAGGAACGAAATTTTGATAATTTGAATTCAATTTTTAAAATTAATTACTTAAGGATTTGAAGAGGAAACCTGCAATACTTTTCCGTTATAAAACTTATTTCCGGTTAAAGAGAAGTTATAAATATAATCTGCCATTTCTGCTGCAGAAAGTGGCGCTAGATATCCTGGAAAAGCTTCTTCTAACATTTCTGTTTGCACAGCGCCTAAAGCTAAAACATTAAAAGCAATTTGTTCTTCTTTGTATTCTTCTGCCAATAATTCTGATAACGTAATTACGGCACCTTTTGCAGAAGAATAAGCTGCTAGGCCAGGAAACTTTAAACTTCCTTGAATTCCGCCCATAGAACTTATGGTAACTACATGGCTTCCTTTCTGTAAGAACGGAATCATTAATTTTGTAATTTCTGCAACTGCAAAAACATTTACTTTATATACTTCTAAAAAATCTTCCGAAGATAATTCTGTAAACGGTTTGTTTATTAATTTACCTGCGTTATTAATTAAAACATCTACTTTTTTCCAAGTATTTTTTATAAAATCAGTAACTTTATGTAGGTCTTCAGTATTAGAAATATCAACAGATAAAGCAGTAATATTTTTATGGTTTACTGCAGATAAGGGTTTGGTATTTCTAGACAACGCTAAAACTTGATGTCCGTTTTCTGCAAATTGTTTTGCCAGTTTAAATCCAATTCCTCTACTAGTTCCTGTAATAACTATGTTTTTCATTTTTTTAATTTAAAGTAAGCAAATTAGGTATTTTTTCATACATTTAATGCTAAAAATTAGACAAATGAAGAAAATAATTTTAGCCCTTACAGCAGTATTCTTAGTGCAGAGTATAACTGCCCAAACTACGTATATTTTATGTGGAAAATTGGTAGACACAAAGTCTGGTGAGATAGCCTCTAAAAAAACCATTGTTGTAAGAGATAATACAATTTTTAATGTAATGGATGGCTATGTGTCACCTAGAAGTGCAACCGCAATTGTAATAGATTTAAAAGATAAGGTGGTAATGCCAGGTTTGATAGATTTTCATGTACATATAGAACAAGAATTTGATAGAAATACAAGACTAAATAATTATACTTTAAATGAAGCAGATGTTGCTTTTAACTCGGTAGGTTTCGCAAAGACAACACTTTTAAATGGTTTTACAACGGTAAGAGATTTAGGTGGTTCTGGTGTTAATATTTCTGTTAGAAATGCAATAGACGGTGGTAAAATTCCTGGGCCAAGAGTTTTTACTGCGGGGAAAGCTTTAGCAACTACGGGAGGGCATGCAGACCCAACAAACGGAAGTAGTAGAAAATTAATTGGCAATCCTGGACCTAAAGAAGGGGTTGTAAATTCTAAAGAAGATGCAAAAAAAGCAGTAAGGCAAAGGTATAAGAATGGTGCAGATTGGATTAAAATTACTGCTACTGGCGGCGTTTTAAGCGTTGCGAAGTCTGGCGATAATCCTCAATTTACAGTTGAAGAGGTAAAGGCTATTTGCGATACTGCTAAAGATTACGGAATGTATGTTGCGGCACATGCGCATGGAGACGAAGGAATGCAAAGAGCAATCATTGGAGGTGTAAAAACGATAGAACACGGTACTTATATGAGTGACGAAACCATGGAGTTGATGAAGAAACACGATGCGTATTTAGTACCAACAATTACGGCTGGTAAAGAAGTGGTAGAAAAGGCAAAAATAGTAGGGTTTTATCCGGATATTGTAGTTCCTAAAGCGTTGGCTGTAGGACCTCAAATTCAAGGAACATTTGCTAGAGCTTATAAAATGGGCGTTGGAATTGCTTTTGGCACAGATGCAGGTGTTTTTAAACATGGTGATAATGGTAAAGAATTTGGTTTTATGGTAGAAGCAGGAATGCCTGCTATGGAAACGATACAGTCTGCAACCATTACAAATGCAATGTTGTTAAAAATGGAAAATAAAATAGGACAAATTAAAAAAGGGTTTTATGCAGATATAATTGCAGTAGATGATAACCCAATAAAGAACATTGCTACAATGGAAAACGTTGTATTTGTAATGAAAAATGGTAAAGTATATAAAAATGAAAAATAAAAATTTAAACTTGTTTATTGTTGCGTTTTCGCTAATAAGTATTATTGCTAATTTTATGCAAAACACGCCTACAAGCGATCTTTTTGGGTTTGAAGTAAACTCTTGGTTTGTTAGAATATTATGGCTGTTAATTGGTCTTGTTTCTTATAAGCGGTATAAAGACAAAAAAGAAGAGGAAGCCAATTAGCTTTCGCTTCTTTTTAATCAAAAGTAATGTGCTGGTAAGCGCCAATATCTGGATTGGTAGTTCTGTTAACTCCTAAAATATCTAAGAAAAAAGGGGTGTTGGTTGCCTTATTTATGGCTTCACTTTCTGCACCAATAATAAAATCGCTTTTTTGAGTGTCTCTAAAATTCGGTTTCCCGTTTAAAATAATACTGCTATAATTTGTGTTGTTTTCAAAATCTACTTCAGTAACGTCAATAAAAGAGTTGTTAGAATCACTAAATTTTATCAGACAGTTTTTTACAGAATAATTAAATAAACCACTGCCATCGACTTTATCAATTAAAAATTCAATATTGTTATTTCCTTCAAAAATACAATTGGTAAAATTAGCGGCTTTTAAATCTCTAGTTTCTATAATTTCTTGCCCTGCACTGTCATTATAAACAAAAAAATTATTTACTAAAACTGCGGGTAATTGTCTAATGCCGTTATTCCAGTAATTTGCAAAGGTACTATGTGTAAAATTATAAGTTCCGCCAATGGTAGCTGCTAAAGAAGCTTGACCAGCAGCGCCAATAACTACATTGTGTGCTTCAATATTTGTTTCTCTTGCTAAAATCCCGAAATTTGAGTGATTGTAAATTTCTGTGTTTTGGAGCTTTAAAGTAGGAGCAGTGCTAGACCCAATACTATCGATTAAGATACCTATAATTCCGTTTTTAATTTGTGCATATTGTATTTCATTGTCTTTACTTCCTGCTCGCATCCAAATAGTGCCCCATTGTCCAGGAATTTCATTAAAACGATATTCTAATCTATCTCCTTCAAAAATTACTTTTTCAGAGCGTGTTCCGTTTACTTTTAATGAAGCTTTATTATCTATAATTAAGCCAGAGTTATCATGAAAATACACTCTTGCACCTGCTTCTATAGTTAAGGTCTTATTAGCAGGCACAGCGGCATAACCATAAATAACAGTTGGTTTTTCCTTTGTAAAAGTAAGTTCTACGTCTTCTAAAAATCTTCCTTTTATTGTAGAGGGTTGTCCATCTAAAGAAAGGCTATCTATTTTTAGAGAGATCGGGTCTTTTGCGGGGAATATAAAGTTAGCATCTTTTACTAAAGTAACTAAATTTACTTTTTGCTGATTGCTGCCAGTATCAAATAAAATTTTGTCTGTGTATAATGGGTTTGGTTCATTGGAGACGTTTATGGTTGTTTCAATAAAAACAAAAACACTATCTTTTGCTAAGATGTCTATATCGTTAAACTCCATACCAGGAATACCATCTACATTTAGTCTATAGTTGGATGTCGAACCGTTTTCTAATTGAATGCTCGGAATTGTAATTGCATTGCTACTTCTGTTGTATACTTTTAAGTTGTAGGTAGCAGAACCAATGTTTGTGAAAATAGTATCTAAAAAAACAGTGTCTTTAGAAAATTCTAATTTTCCAAAATTAGGTAGTGTAGAAAAATCCTTTCTACAAGAACTTATAGAAATAAAAGCAATACAGAAAAGAAAAGAAATAAAGTAGCGCATAAGTTTATTTAAAGGATAAGAATAGAACTTTTAAATTTATATATTATTGTTTTATTAGCTCTATTTCAAATAGTTTGCCCCAGTTTTTACCAGTAACAAATAATCTATTATTTTTTGCATCGTAGGCAATACCATTTAAAACTTCGTCGTTTGCAACTAAATTTTGGGTTTTAGACATTTCTTTTTCTAAACCTCTTAAATCTCCAAGGCCTTCTACAATTCCGGTTGCAGCGTCTATAATTGCTATGGTATTTTTTTGATATTTATTGGCATATATTTTACCATTTACCAATTCTAATTCATTTAGATAATTTACAGAGCGGTCATTTGTATATACTTGAATGGCACGTTTTTCTTTTAAAGTTTCTGCGTCTAAGAACCAAATTTTATGAGTTCCATCAGATTTTATCAATTCAGTTTCATTGTGTGTTAAACCCCATCCTTCTTCACTTTGGCCGTAAGAGAATTCTTTCTCTTGTTTAAAAGTTTCTAAATTATACACAAAACCTTTTTTGTTCTCCCAAGTTAGCCAAATAATTTTATCGTTTACAATAGTCAACCCTTCTCCAAAGTATTTTTTATCTAAGGCTACCTTTTGTAAAACTTCACCTGTTTTAATAGCTACTTTTCTAAGAGTAGATTGGCCTCTACGGCCCGTAGTTTCATATAAGAACCCTTTGTAATACTCTAATCCTTGTGTGTATGCTTTGCTATCATGAGGGTATGTATTTATAATTTTATACTTGTAAATAGCAGGTTTGTTTTTTGCAAAAACCTCAATAAAGCCATTTTCTTTTTTTGTTTTTCCGTTATAGAAAACCAAAGCATTTATTGCATGTTTACCAACACCTAATTTAGAAGTGTTTATAGTTGCAGAATTGCCATTACTAGCAATTTCTTTTCCATTTATATAAAATTGAATTTTTTCTACAGCTTTTTCATTTTTTTCTATTAATTTTATGGTAATAGATTCATTTATAACAACTTTCTTTGGTTTTTCTATAGAAAATTTATAATCGTTCGCACAGGAAAGTGTTAAAAATAGAAGGGCTAAAACGGATGTTAAAATAGCAGAATTTTTCATTATTTGTATATATTTCAATGTATTAGAACGTAAATATTCAAAAAAAAGACCACACAAAACAACTTTTATTAGCTAAAAGAAGCTTAATTTTGATTTTTATTCAAATAAAAACTATTTATTTATTTGTCAATTAAAAAATAAGGTTAAATTTGCATCCTCAAAATAGTTAAAGACAGCTATTTAGAACACAAGTAAAACTTTACCAATTTTGCTTGCACAAACATAACATTAAAGTATTAAATATATATAAAATGAAAAAAGGAATTCATCCAGAAAATTACAGAATGATGGCTTTTAAAGACATGTCTAACGGAGATGTATTTATAACGCGTTCTACTGCAGAGACAAAAGAAACTTTAGACGTAGATGGTGTAGAGTATCCTTTAGTAAAATTAGAGATTTCTAGAACTTCTCACCCGTTTTACACTGGTAAATCTAAACTTATTGATGCTGCAGGACGTATTGACAAGTTTAAAACTAAATATGCAAAATTCAAAAAAGAGTAATTCTTCTAGAATTTTAAAAATATTAAAACTCCAACATTTATATGTTGGAGTTTTTTGTTATTATAAATAAAATTTATTACTATTTTCTATCTAGAAAATCTTGATAAGAGTCTTGGGTAATAGCCTTTCCTAGAGAATCTAACTTCTTTGCGGCAGAACCATATTGTAGCATTGGTTTTTTGCTTACAAAGTCAAATAAATACAATCCGTTTTTAGAAAGAGTACCAAAGCCTTTGTTAAAGGTGTAGTGGGCATATTGGTTTTCTGAAGTATTAAATAAGTTCTTACTAAATTTGAAATCAGAATTATCTCCATTTAATAAATCTAACAACGTGTAAGAGAAATCTACTTGACTTGTTATATTGTCTATTTCAATTCCTTTTTTATGCAAAGCACCGCCGAGCCAAAGCATTGGAATTTTGAATTTTTTTGGAGAAAAATATGCACCTTCGTGCTTTGGGAAACTATGACCATGATCTGACATAATTACAATTAAGGTGTTTTGATACCATTCTTGCTTTTTTGCAAAAGCTATAAATTTTCCAATTGCCTTATCTGTGTATGCATGTGAACTTCTAAATAAGTTGTCTTCTGAATCTTGTCCAAATTTGTAAGTGTCATTTAATTCATATGGCTCATGACTTGTAGAGGTTAATGCAATTTTAAAAAACGGAGAGGTTTGTTTTGTTTTTAAATCGTCTGCAAATCTTTTCATAAAAACATCGTCAAAAGCACCCCATTTAGAATTCCAGTCTTTTTTATCAAATTCACTTCCATCTATAATGTCTGTTATTTCGGCATTTCTTAAATAAGTATTCATATTGCCAAAATTTAGATCTCCGCCATAATAAAAAGAGGTCTTATAACCCAATGCAATCATCTTTTTAGGCAACATAGGTAGACTTCTTGTCTTGTTAGGCATGCGCATAATACGCTTTATTGGTGGGGGATAGTAGCCACTTAAAATTGCAGGAATCCCTTTATCTGTTCTGTCTCCGTTTCCGTAGAAATTAGTAAATAAAATTCCTTCCTTAGATAACTGATTTAAGTTTGTAGTAACATTTGGTTCGCCACCCAAAGAACCTACAACTTTAGCTGTTAGGCTTTCCCAAATAATTAAAATTACATTTGGTTTTTTAGTATTTAGAATGGTATCTGTATTTGCTAAAAGTAGGTTGTCTTTTGTCTTATTAATAATGGTTTTAGCAGTTTCATTATTAAAAGTTTTATAGATGTTTTTATTGCCAGGATTGTGTGTAAGTGTGTTACAAAAGTTCCAGATAAAGTTTACCGCGGCATGATTTGCAAACATTTTACTTGAGAAATACACATTGCTTTGATTAACGGGTATTTCTTGTAAACCACCCCTTATAGGAATTATAAGCGCACCAATTATTAATAGTAAGACAGGTATTTGTATCCAATTTCCTGTGCTTAATTTTTTACACTTTATGTGGATTGTTTTTTTAAATAGGGTAATGAAAAAGGATGAAGTAATCATCCAAAATAGCACACCTAAAAGCATTTGAGAACTAGATACTGAAGCAATCATAACTTCTGGCGTATCAATATATGCCAATAAGGTAGTGTCTAACCTAACGCCCCAGGCCTCATATAAACTGGCATCAATAATTAACAATAGAGTAATAAAGACTAGTAAGGTGTAAGAGTACCATTTGATAATATTTTCAATTATTTTAGAATTTAAAAACGTTGAACAAGTGATAAGTAAAAAAGGAATTATACAGAGATAGGTACTAAAAGAAATATCTAATTGTATACCATATATAAAGGTTTTTAAGACTGTTGTAAATTCTAATTCTTGGGTTTTTTCAAAATAAAATAAGAGAAAAAATAAGCGCGCAAAAATAAAATAACAAATCCATAATAAGAAATAAGAAATATTAAATAAAAGGCTGTTTTTAAGGTTTTTCATTAAATAAAAAATAGTTTATAAAAATTTATTCTGTAACTTTTAAACGTGCTTTTGCGGTTACAGAAACATCTGCAAAGTCTTTATTTAAATACTTTAAATAACCTGTAATTGCTATCATTGCCGCGTTGTCTGTTGTATACTCAAATTTAGGAATGTAGGTTGTCCATCCAAAATGTTTTTCTGCTAATTTTAAACGTGCTCTAATTTCAGAATTTGCAGATACCCCACCAGCAATAGCAATGTGTTTTATATTGGTATGTTTTACGGCATTTTTTAACTTCTCCATTAAAATTTCTACAATGGTATATTGTATCGATGCGCAGATATCATTTAAATTTTCTTTTATAAAATTTGGGTTTATTCTTTGTTGTTTCTGAATAAAATATAGAATACCAGTTTTTAAGCCACTAAAACTAAAATCTAAATCGCCTACTTTGGGTTTTGTAAAAGGAAATGCTTTTGGGTTTCCTAATTTTGCATGTTTGTCTATTAAAGGGCCACCAGGATATTGCAGGCCTAAAATTTTTGCTGATTTATCAAAAGCTTCTCCAACGGCATCATCTATAGTTTCACCTAAAATTTCCATCTTAAAATGATTTATAACTTTTACAATCTGTGTGTGGCCGCCACTAATAGTTAGGCAAATAAAAGGAAAAGCAGGAATTTTACTCTCGGTATCTTTTATAAAATGGGCTAAAATATGGGCTTGCATGTGGTTTACATCTAATAGCGGAATACCCAAGCCTAAAGCAAGAGATTTTGCGAAAGAAGTACCTACTAGTAAAGACCCCATTAAACCTGGCCCACGAGTAAAAGCGATGGCGGTGAGTTGGTCTTTTGTAATATTTGCTTGTTCTAAAGCTTGTTGCACAACAGGTACTATATTTTGTTGGTGCGCTCTGGATGCTAGTTCTGGTACTACACCGCCATATTTAGAATGTACTTCTTGGTTGGCAACCACATTGCTTAGTACTTTACCGTCACAAATTACAGATGCACTAGTGTCATCGCAAGAAGATTCTATACCTAAAATATAAATGGGTGTTTTCATGATTGATATACAAGCTATTTTTAGCGAAATTAAGTATAATTTAGAGTTGATTTCACCTTTTTAAGAATAGAAATTTAATTCTTTGTTAAAATTGCACGTTCTTTGTAATATGTGGCAATATTTTTGATTACTTTTCTTTAAATATTGTAAATACTACTAAAACTTTTGATCATTAAAAAAATAGCAAAGAAAATATTTAAATTGATAGGGTATATGCTGCTCTTTCTGCTATTTATTAGTATTCTACTATCAACCTCTTTTGTGCAGACAAAGATAGGTAATTATGCAACCAAAAGAATTAACAATGATTTTGGAACCAACTTAACTATAGGTAAAGTAAATTTATCTTTTTTAGGCAGTGTAGCCCTAGAAGAGGTGCAAATTAGAGACCACCATAAAGACACTTTAATTTTTGTAAAAAAACTAAGTACTTCTTTATTAAGTGCAAGAAAAGTTTTAGACAACAAGATGTTGTTTGATGCTATTACTATAGAAGATGCGCACTATTACTTGAAAACCTATAAAGGAGAAACTACCGATAATATGGGGGTTTTTATAAATAGTTTTCAAAATGAAAAACCAAAAGATTCTTTAGACACTCCGTTTATTTTAAAAGCAGGTAATGTATATATTCAAAATTTAGATTTAAAAATAAGCAACGAGAATAAGCGAAATCCTTTAAATTTTTCTGCAACTAATATTGGGGGTAATTTACAAGAGTTGGCTATTGTTGGCGCAGATGTTGCTTTAAATGCTAAAGGTTTATACTTTCTAACAAACCAAGGTTTGCAAGTAACTAATTTAACCACTAATTATAAATTTACTAATACGAGCATGTCTTTTGATGCTACTAGATTAGAAACTGAAAAATCAAACCTTATTGCAAATGTTCTTTTCACGTACGTTAGAGAAGATTTATCTAATTTTAATGATAAGGTTCAAATAACAGCAGATTTTAAGGAAAGTAGCGCACACGTTTTAGATGTACAGAAGTTTTACAAAGAGTTAAATGGCAGTGATTTAATTTCTTTTTCAGGAAAGATGAAAGGCAAGTTAAATAATTTTAATCTAGATAATTTTAATCTTTTAACAGATAAAGGAATTGTGTTAGATGGAGATTTAGATTTTAAAAATGCCGTAAATACAAAGAGAGGCTTTGTGTTTAATGGAGACTTTAAGCTCTTTACAGCAAGCTATAAAGAGCTTAAGAAATTGTTACCTAACGTGGTAGGGAAGAGTTTGCCTTCAGAATTTATTAAATTTGGCAATTTTAACGTTACAGGCAATCTAAAAGTAACTCCTGCTAAAGTAAAGGCAGCTTTAGTTCTAAAGTCTCAAATAGGTACTGTTATTTCAGATTTAGAAATTAATAATATAGATGAGATTGATACTGCTTCTTATGCAGGAGATGTACAGCTTTTTAATTTTAATTTAGGTTCATTTTTTAACAATTCTATCTTTGGAAAAGTTTCTTTAAAAGGAGCTGTAGATGGCGTTGGATTTAAGTTAGATAATATTAATACAAAGTTTGAAGGAACGGTTTCTGAACTTAATTTTAAAGATTATACCTACCATAATATTGTTGCAAATGGTCTTTATCAGAATAATAAGTTTGATGGAGATTTGGTAATTGACGATGCTAACTTTAAAATGAAATTTAATGGTTTAGCAGATTTGTCATCTGAAATACACAAGTTCGATTTTAAATCTGATATTTCTTATTTAAATTTAAAAGAAACCAATCTTTTTACAAGAGATACCACCGCTATAGTAAAAGGAATTATTTCATTAGACATAGAAGGGAATACATTTGATGATATAACGGGGCTCGCTGTTTTTAAAAATGTGCTGTATACAAATCAAAAAAAAGAATATAGTTTTAAAGAATTTACAATTACTTCTTCTTTAAGAGATAGTATAAAAACGATCGATGTTGCCTCTAAAGACATTGCACAAGGTTTTATTAAAGGTAAATTTTCATTTTCTGAGTTTCCAAAAGTGGCTCAAAATGCATTGGGTAGTATTTATACAAATTACAAACCCTATAAGGTTACTCCTAATCAATATTTAGATTTTAATTTTACGGTGTACAACCAAATTGTAAATGTTTTTTTTCCGAAAGTTTCTATAGATGATAAGACAAAAATAAAAGGAAAGATAAATGCAGATAAAGACTTATTTCGATTAAGTTTTAATTCTCCTAGAATAGCTGCTTATGGCACAGAAGTAAAAGTTATCTCTTTAAGAACAGATAATAAGAACCTACTTTACAATACCTCTTTAACGGCAGATGAGGTTCATACAGAATATTATGATATTTCTAAATTAAACCTATTAAACAGAACAGAGAACGACACCCTTTATTTTAAATCGGTTTTTAAGGGAGGCAATAGAAAAAATGAAGACTTTAATATCGATTTCTTTTACACTTTTAACCCTGAAGGAAAATCTGTAGTAGGTTTCGAAAAATCATCTTTTATATTCAAAGAAAATACTTGGAATATTAATCCTGATAAAAAAAATACTGATAAAATTACATTTGACTTAAAAGAGAATGAGTTTAATTTTAGTCAGTTTAAATTAGTTTCAGGAGAGCAAAAAATTGAATTTATTGGCAACTTAAAAGGAAAAGAAGAAAAGGTTCTTTTAGCCGACTTTACAAAAGTAAAATTACAGAGCTTTTTACCAAAAATAGACAGTTTATCTTTAAAAGGAAAGCTTTCTGGTCATTTAGATTTTGTACAAAAAGAGGGTGCTTACACCCCTATAGGTTCTCTAAAAATAGCAGGTTTTGAGGTAAATAGTTTTAATCAAGGAGATTTGTTTTTAAACATAAAAGGAGAAAATTCTTATAAGAAGTATAGTGCAGATTTATCTATTAAGAGCAAAGATGTAAAAAGTATTTCTGCAAAAGGTACTTTAGATTTTTCAACAATAAGACCAATTATAGATTTAGATGTTTTTTTAGAAGAATTTAATTTGAATGCATTTAGCCCTTTAGGAAAAGATGTTTTATCTTCTCTAAGAGGAACAGCAACAGGAGATTTTACACTGAGGGGTTTTGTAAGTAACCCAGATATGGATGGAATATTACGCCTTAAAAACGCAGGCTTAAAGTTTCCTTATTTAAATATAGATTATGATTTTGAAGGAGAATCTGTTATTCTTTTGTCTCAACAATCTTTTATTTTTGAAGATTTTAAACTGCAAGACACAAAAAATAATACTAAAGGAATCTTAAAAGGAGATATTTCTCATTTAAATTTTAAAAAATGGTTTTTAAGATTGAAAATAGAGAGCGATAATTTAATGGTTTTAGATACCGAAAATAAAGAAGAAGCTATGTATTATGGCACTGCTTTTATAGATGGTTCTGCAGATATTTTTGGTTTAACAGACAGGTTAACCATAGAGATTAATGCGAAAACAATGCCAGGAACTATTTTTGTAGTTCCTTTAAAAGATGTTGAAACTATAGATAGTTACAGTCTTATTCATTTTAAATCTGATGAGACAGTAGTTAAAGAACGTCAAAAGGAAATTGCTTTAGAGGCATTAAAAGGGCTTACTCTAAAGATAGATTTAGAGGTTACAAAAGATGCAGTAGCGCAGGTTGTAATTGATGAGGTTTATGGAAGTCAATTATCTGGCAGAGGCACAGGTAACCTTCAAATTGAAATTAATACAAGAGGTAAATTTAACATGTTTGGTGATTATATTGTAAACAGTGGAGTTTATGATTTTAAGTACGGCGGTTTTGTAAATAAACCATTTGCTATTCAAAAAGGAGGAACCGTTTCTTGGAACGGGAATCCTGCAGACGCTAACTTAGACGTAACGGCAGTTTACAAGGCAAAAGCTAACCCAGGAGTTTTATTAGAAAACTTTAACTCTAATAGAAATATAGAGGTAGATTTAGTAACAAGAATATCTGGAGGTTTATTTAGTTCTAAACAAGAATTAGATATTCAATTAACAAACGTAGACCCAACAATTGCAAACGAACTTGAATTTATTTTAAACGATAATAATGTAAATGAAAAAACAACGCAATTTATTTCACTTTTAGCTTTCGGTAATTTTATAAATCCTGATAAGTTAGATTTTGATGCAAGGTCTAACTTAACAAATACTGCCTCAAGCGCCATTTCATCTGCATTTTCTAGTATTTTAAACACTCCAGATAGTAAGTTTCAATTAGGCGTAGATTATCAACAAGGTCAAAATAACAACGATTTAGACCGTTTAAATATAGACAATCAGGTAGATTTATCTGTAAGTACAAAATTAGGCGATAATGTAATTATTAATGGGAAAGTTGGTGTTCCTATTGGTGCAAAAACCCAGTCTAGTGTTATTGGTGAAGTAAAGGTAGAGGTTTTACTAAATAAAGAAGGAAATTTTAGAGGTGTTATTTTTAACAGACAAAATGAAATTCAATATACCACAGAAGATCAAGGGTATACGCAAGGCTTAGGTTTGTCTTATCAAGTTAATTTTAATACATTAAAAGGGTTGTTAAAAAAGCTAGGTTTAAAGAAGAAACAATTAAAAGTAAAGAAATTAGTAAAGAAAGATTCTACCAAATTAAAAGGTTTAGAAGACTTTAGTGGTAATTAAACCTATTTTAAAAGAAGCTAAATATTACGTGAGCTTTTTAAAAAGTACAAAATCTACATTATAAGAATCTAAACTAGTTTTATAAATACAGAAAAAGTTAAGAGATATTGAATATACTTATTTAAAATCCCTTTAAAATAAAGGGTTAATAGGCTAAAACGATTTCGTAGATTTTTTTATTTAAATGCTTAAAAAGCAGTAATTTTACGGTATAAGATATGAAGAAAATTAAAAAAATAGCAGTCATGACTTCTGGAGGAGATGCTCCAGGGATGAATGCAGCAATAAGATCTGTAGTTAGAGCATGTGCTTATTACAGCGTAAATTGTGTAGGAATATATAGAGGTTATGAAGGTCTTATTGAAGGAGATTTTATAGAATTAACTGCAAGAAGTGTTAATAATATAATTAATAAAGGGGGTACTATTTTAAAATCTGCAAGATCAAAAGAATTTAGAACTAAAGAAGGTAGAATAAAAGCTTACGAGCATTTAAAAGAGAATGATATTGAAGCCCTAGTTGTTATTGGTGGCGACGGTTCTTTTACTGGAGCAGTTATTTTTAATGAAGAGTTTAAATTTCCGGTTATTGGAATTCCTGGTACTATTGATAATGATATTTTTGGAACTTCACATACCATAGGTTATGATACCGCGCTAAATACGGCTGTCGAGGCAATAGACAAGATTAGAGATACCGCGTCTTCACACAATAGATTGTTTTTTGTTGAGGTAATGGGAAGAGATGCTGGTTTTATTGCTTTAAATGCAGGAGTTGGTGCAGGAGCAGAAGAAATTTTAATACCAGAAGAAGACTTAGGTTTAGACAGAATGTTAGAATCTCTTAAAAAGAGTAGAAGAACAGGAAAATCTTCTAGTATTGTTGTCGTTGCAGAAGGAGATAAGTCTGGTAAAAATGTATACGAATTAGCAAAGTATGTAGAGGAGAACTTACCAGAGTATGATGTAAGGGTATCTGTTCTAGGCCACATGCAAAGAGGAGGTTCACCTTCTTGTTTTGATAGAGTTTTGGCTAGTAGATTAGGCGTGAAATCTGTTGAGTTGTTGCTAGATGGTAAAACGAACTTAATGGTAGGATTAAAAGATAATGAGGTAATTAGTTCAAGTATTTCTGAAGCAATAAAAGGAGGTCATTCAATCAATCAAGAACTTTTAAGAGTTTCTGATATTATGACAACATAATATAAATAAGTAAATAAAGATTAAATTATGATAAAAGTAGGAATTAACGGGTTTGGAAGAATTGGAAGATTAGCATTCAGATCGTCAGTAACTAGAGACAATGTACAAGTAGTGGCTATTAATGATTTATTAGATGTAGATTATTTAGCATATATGTTAAAATATGATTCAGTTCATGGCAAATTTGACGGAACTGTTGAGGTAAAAAACGGTATGTTGGTTGTGAACGGAAATGAAATTAGAATTACTGCAGAAAGAGATCCTGCAAATTTAAAATGGAATGAAGTAGGTGCTGATTATGTAATTGAATCTACAGGTTTTTTCTTAACAGAAGAAACTGCTGGAAAACACTTATTAGCAGGTGCTAAAAAAGTTGTTTTATCTGCGCCATCTAAAGATCATACACCAATGTTTGTAATGGGTGTAAATAACACAGAATTAAAAGCAGATCAACAAATCTTCTCTAACGCATCTTGTACAACAAACTGTCTGTCTCCTATTGCAAAAGTTTTAAATGACAACTGGGGAATTTCTGAAGGATTAATGACAACTGTGCATGCTGCAACTGCAACTCAAAAAACTGTAGATGGGCCTTCTATGAAAGATTGGAGAGGTGGACGTTCTGCTATTCATAACATTATACCTTCTTCTACTGGAGCTGCAAAGGCTGTAGGGAAAGTAATTCCTGCTTTAAACGGTAAGTTAACAGGTATGGCTTTTAGAGTTCCTACGATGGATGTTTCTGTTGTAGATTTAACAGTAAAATTAGAAAAGCCAGCTACATATGCAGAAATTTGTGCAGCAATGAAAGCAGCTTCTGAAAGCGGACCAATGAAAGGTGTTTTAGGATATACAGAAGATTTAGTAGTTTCTCAAGATTTTATTGGAGATACTCGTACTTCTATCTTTGACGCTAATGCAGGTATTGCATTAAACGACAACTTTGTAAAGATTGTTTCTTGGTATGATAATGAAATTGGATATTCAACTAAAATTGTAGATTTAATAGAATACTCTGCGTCTTTATAAGATTCAAAATAAATTCAATAAAAAACCTGATAGATTTAAATCTATCAGGTTTTTTTATGCGCCGCAATTCTCTAATTATTTCACTGCAATCGCACTAATTTCAACATTTACAAACTTCGGTAAGTTTGCAACTTCTACTGTTTCTCTAGCAGGAGCGGTTTCATTATTAAAATACGTTTCATAGATCGTGTTAATTTCTGAAAAGTTATGCATGTCAGAAATAAATATAGATGTTTTAACAACGTTTTCAAAAGTCATATTAGCAGCTAATAAGACCTGCTTCAAGTTTTCCATTACTTGTTTTGTCTCAGACTGTATGTTGTCTAAAACTAATTCTCCGTTTTCTGGATTAAATGCAATCTGACCAGAGGTGTATAATGTATTTCCTGCTAATACTGCTTGGTTATAAGGGCCAATAGGTGCAGGTGCTTTCGCTGTAGTTATTATTTTTTTCATTTTCTTAGTATATAGTTTCTTCGTTTGATGTTTTAATGATGATACTTTTTAGAGGAACCTGTTACTTGCAAAACACGTAGATTAAACAAGTTATCATTTAATTTCTTTAGTTTAAAATTTATTTTTTTCATAAATGTAATTAAAAAAGCCTTCTATCTGGTGGCTTATTCTTATCCCATTTTAAATCTGCTAACACAGAAGATTTTACACCAATAAAAAAGGTGTAAGAAGAATTTGTACCAAAAGGAACCCAGTTAAAATTTAAATTCCAACTATCTAAATCTCTTGTAAAATTAAATCTAGAAAAAGTAAAAGCACCATTTCTAACATCATAACCAGAAGAATACCCCATTTTCCATTTTGGAGATAATTCTACATTACCACTAAACATAACACTATGCACGGTAATGTCTCCAGCATCTAGTCCGTTATTTCTATAACCAGTAGAGTATGCTAAATTAATAGACCAAGGTATTTCTGCTTGGTATAATTTTGTAGTTTTATTCTTATCACCCTCGCTGGTATCTGTAACATTATTTCTTTCTCCGAATCTATCTGTAGGGTTAATGTCTGCCCCAATTACATCTTGAGAATTGTTTGGGTCTGTTTTGTCTTTTTTCTTATCTCCTTTTTTATCTTTTTTAAGATCTGCACTCGAGATAGAATAGTTTGCAGTTAAACTAGCATTTGTTAACCTTAGTCCTAGAAATGAATCATTAAATTCATTAATTCTTAGAGGAGAACCGGATGATGAAGCAATTACTTTATAAGGGTCAAAAGAACCATTTAGGTTTACAGATAGTTTGTCTTTAAACAAACGAGTACCGGCAGAAAAACTTACTGGAGACAGACGCAAACTATCTGCAGCAATGTTGTAAGAGGTATTAAAATTCAGATTATTTAATATAGATACTTTTGCATCTTCTTCATCACTATCTGGGTCTTTTGGCGCAACTTTAGCCTCTATAACATTGTTTAATGATATGCCAATAGCGTTGCTTAATCCAGAAGAAGGGCTGCCATAAATACCCTGATCAAAAACAGTATAATCTTGCAAGTCATTAGGGTCATTACTAGCTTGTACTTGTTTTAGATATTTTTTCTCAAAATCTGGTCTGTAAGAATAAGAAACAGAAGGTCTAAAGGTGTGTCTTATCGCTTTTAGCCTTCCTTTTTTGAAATTAAAAGTACCATAAATATTTGTAGATAAACTTATACCCGCATTGTATTCTCTAAAACTTTTAAAACCCCTTAAGGTGTCTGTAACAATAACCCTTTCGTCAGTATTATAATTTTTCTGAATGTAATCAAATTGCCAAGTTTCTTCATAACTTACGCTTGGAGAAACTGTAAAGTGCTTAAATGCTTTAAAGTTTGTATTGGTACCTGTTTTATGCTGCATACCAGATCTGGCCGTTTCAAACATTTTAGCAGTTAAAAAATCTTCATCGGTTGTGTTAATTAAATACTTGCTATCTAACGTGTAATTAAAACCCATTTTTTGAATCGGATTCTTTTTTACCCCACCTTTTCCTGCAAAAGGATATATTCTATTCATATTTACAGACAACGCAGGCAACGTCATAGTAATTTTTTCTGTATTTGTGTTTTGTTGATGCTGTGCAGTAACATTTAAGTTAAAAGGGGTGCCAACAAATGTTTTACTATAGTTTATAGAAGAACTAAGTGTATTTGTTTGCGATTGAGCAACATTAAACTGATTTTGAGATTCTCTAAAAAACTTACTACTTCCTAAATTTACAGAGGCACTAAATCTAGAATTGGGGTTTGCCTTAGAATCTTGACTGTGAGACCATCTTAAATTATATCGATTACTTTTAAGATAATCGTCAAAACCTCTTATGCCGTTAATATTATTTTCGAAGTTAAAATTAAAAGTTCCACTGAAACGATATCTTTTATTGTAGCTTGAGTTTGCTCTAAAACCCCAGCTTCCGTTAGAGTATGCGTCTCCAGTAATGGCTAAATCTACGTAGTCGTTAATAGCGAAATAATATCCCCCGTTTTGAAAACCAATACCTCTAGCACTACTTCCTGTATCAAAAGCAGGAATTAAAAACCCCGAAACACTTGTTGTGGTAATTGGAAAATAGGCAAAAGGTAAATATAAAGGTGTTGGTACATCTGCAAGATATAGCCTGCTTCCGCCCACGATTATTTTTTTTCCAGGAATAATTTTAGCTCTTTTTGTTCCTATATAATAATCTAATTTTTCTGATGTAGTAAACTTAATATCTCTTACGTAAATGGTAGAATCATTAACTCTTTTAGTTTTTTCGCCAAACGTAAACATTTCTCCTTGTTTCGTTTTTAAACCATAAATTAATGCTTTTTTCGTTTTGAAGTTGTAAACAATAGAATCTTGTTCAGACTCTTCAGTACCTTGCTTAAAGATTGGGCGCTGTGTATAACCCAAACTATCTTTAATTCCCTTTGCAAAGAGTGTTTTTTTAATATAATCAACTATAATAATACCGGCTTTTAAATCGATATTTGTATAGGTAATATTTGCCTCATTATAAAGAGTAACTGTTCTTTTTTTTGCGTTTTGTATGGTGTAGTCTTTAGCTACATGCGTAATAATATCTTCTATAGATTCTTTTGGTTTTATAGAGTCTACAGAAATTGTGTCTCTTTCCTTTAGTAATAAAGTGTCTAATTTTATACTAGAGACCTCTTTAATTTGCTTTTTAGGCAGTGTGTCTTTTTTTATTAAAGGAATTACAATTCCTTTAGAGGGTTTTATATCTTGAGAAAAACCTAACTTTGTAAAAAAGAAGCAGCAAAATAAAAGTATATATGATAGGTTTGTTTGCAATGCTTTAAATGCTATTTTTGTAAATGAGTAAAAGTATGGCGTACTATTTGCTTAACTAAATTAAGAAACAAAACTAGTTAAATTTTATTGATGCAATCCCAACAAAAACACAAAAATATTATCAAAAGCAAAATTCTCTTTTTACTGTTCTTTATATTTCTTACGAATAGCCTTTCTGCCTATGCTCAAAAAGAATATGTGGTTGTTTTAGACGCTGGCCATGGAGGTAAAGATCCGGGTAATGAAGGAAACGGTTTTAAGGAAAAAAAAATTGCCCTAAAGGTAGTTTTAAAAGTGGGTGAAATACTAGAAAAGCGTAAAGATGTAAACGTACTTTATACCAGGAATAAAGATGTTTTTATAGATTTATGGAAAAGAGGAGACATTGCAAATCATGCAAAAGCAGATTTATTTGTTTCTGTCCATTGCGATTCTCATACGTCAAATGCATACGGTGCAGGTACTTTTGTGCTAGGTTTAAGGGGTAACAAGAAAAATTTAGAAATAGCGAAGAGAGAAAATGCAGTAATTCTTTTAGAGGATAATTATAGAGATAAATATGAGGGTTTTGATCCGAATTCGGCAGAATCTGTAATTGGGTTATCATTGCTTCAAGAAGAAAATTTAGATAAGAGTCTAACTATTGCCAGTTTAATTCAAAATAACTTTGCTTACAAGTTAAAAAGAAACAACAGAAAAGTAAAACAAGATAATTTTCAGGTTTTAAGGGAGACTATTATGCCAAGTGTTCTTATAGAATTGGGGTTTTTAACAAATAAAAAGGAAGGTAGTTTTTTAAACTCTAGAAAAGGCCAAGCCAAAATGGCAAATGAAATAGCTGCAGCTATTTATAACTATATTGAAAATTTAAAATTAAATACGATTATAGCCGGTGGTAATAAAATAGAGGTGTTCAATAAAATTGAATTTAAAGTGCAGATTGCCGCAGGAAAAAATAAAATTTCTACTAAACCTTATAACTTTAAAGGTTTAAAAAATGTAGAAAGAGAATTTTTTGGCCAATTTTACAGATATTATTATGGCACTACATCTTCATATAAAGCTGTTAAAAAGGCTTTAAGAAAAGCTAAATCTAAAGGCTATAAACAGTCTTTTCTAATTGCTTTTAAAAATGGTAAAAAAATTACTGTACAAGAGGCTTTAAAAATGCGCTCATATTAACAGCTTCTAACAAAAATAATTAGTAATTTTGTTATAAAACTTCTAGATATGTCTAAAGAATTAAAAACAGGAATTATCGCAGTACTTATTATTGGTATTTCTATTTGGGGCTTTAATTTTTTAAAAGGAAAAAATTTATTAGACCCAGGTTCGCGTACTTTTAAAGTTGAATATGCAAGAATTGGTGGGTTGTCTAAGTCTAGTGCAGTTACAATTAATGGTTTAAAAGTAGGTAAAGTAGCGAATATTCAGTTTGATACGAGTGAAGAAAAAAGAGGTCATTTATTTGTAACCTTTATTGTAGATAATGATTTTGAGTTTTCTAAAAAAAGTATCGTTAAAATATATTCTCCAAATCCTTTAAGCGGTTCTAACTTAGCAATAATACCTAATTATGAAGGTGATATGGCTATTACAGGAGATCTTTTACAGGGTGAAATGGAAGAGAATTTATTTACCTCTATAGGAGAGCGGTTAAATCCTCTTCAACAAAAAATAGAAAGTGTAATTGTAAGAGCAGATACATTGTTTAGCGGTTTAAACAAAGTGTTAAATAAGAAAACTATTGAGGGTGTAAATAGTTCTATTTTAGGCTTGTCTGCTGTAATAGTTGATGTTAGAAAAACCATTCATACGGTGAATGATATGGTTTTAGACAACCAAGAAAATTTAAAAACTTCATTAGAAAATACTAAAAATATTACAGAAAATTTTAGTAGAGTATCAGAGAATCTAAATGCTGTAGATTTTAATAAAATTATAAACAAGGCAGAAGAGGCTGTTGGCAATTTTAACGAAATGTCTAAAAAAATAAATGCTGGAGAAGGTACTATTGGTCAATTACTAAATGACCAAAGAATGTACGACAATTTAGAAGCAGCTACTGCAGAACTAGAACAGTTACTTAGAGACATTAAACTTAACCCAAAAAGGTATATTCATTTTTCTGTATTCGGAAAACGTCAAAAACCTTATGTAGAGAATTTAAAAAATTAATTTTTAACTATTAGCGCTAGATTTATGCAATACCTACCAAATATCCTTTTTATAATCGCATTAATTGCAGGTCTTAGCTTTTTTGTGATGAATATTCGTAAAATTTTTAGGAATATAAATTTAGGAAAATCTATAGATAGAACAGATAACACAAAAGAACGCTGGAAAAACATGATTAAGATTGCTTTAGGACAATCTAAAATGGTAAGAAGACCATTTTCTGGTTTTTTACATATTGTTGTGTATGTTGGTTTTGTTATTATTAATATTGAGGTTTTAGAAATTATTATTGATGGAATTTTGGGAACACACAGAGTTTTTCAAGGATTTATAGGTGCAGGTTTTTATGCATTTTTAATAGGGACTTTCGAGATTTTAGCAGGACTAGTTTTTGTTGCTGTTATTCTTTTTTGGACGCGTAGAAATGTTGCAAACATTAAACGTTTCTTAAGTTCAGAAATGAAAGGTTGGCCCAAAATGGATGGCAATATTATTCTGTATTTTGAAATGGTTCTAATGACTTTATTTTTAGTAATGAATGCAACAGATGCTTCATTTCAAGAGGCAGGTATTGGAAATCCAATCAGTCAGTTTATTGCTCCCTTATTTGATGGGTTCTCATTAGAAACTTTGCATACAATAGAGAGAAGCGCTTGGTGGGTTCATATTTTAGGAATTCTAATTTTCTTAAACTATTTATTTTACTCTAAACATTTGCACATTTTATTAGCTTTTCCTAATACATTTTTTGCGAATTTAAATGCAAAAGGACAATTTAATAATTTAGAGTCAGTTACCAAAGAAGTAAAGTTAATGATGGATCCTGATGCAGATCCATACGCAGTGCCTGCAGAAGGAACAGAAGAAGAGGTGCCAGAAAAGTTTGGTGCATCAGATGTTTTAGATTTAAATAAGATGCAGCTGTTAAATGCATATACTTGCACAGAGTGCGGCCGATGTACATCTGCATGTCCTGCAAATCTAACCGGTAAAAAGTTGTCTCCTCGTAAAATTATGATGGATACAAGAGATCGATTAGAAGAAGTTGGAAGAAATATAGATACTAACGGAGGTGTTTTTAAAGAGGACGGCAAGCAATTATTAAATGATTATATATCACCAGAAGAGCTTTGGGCGTGTACAAGTTGTAATGCTTGTGTAGAAGAATGTCCGGTTAATATAGATCCACTTTCTATTATCATGGATATGAGAAGGTATTTAGTAATGGAAGAAAGTGCTGCCCCACAAGAATTAAATTCGATGATGAGTAATATTGAGAATAATGGAGCGCCTTGGCAATACAATCAGCAAGACAGGTTAAACTGGGCGAACGAGGAATAAATAAATTTTAAATGTTGAGTTTTTAATGATGAGCTGAAATAGCTTGAATATTAAAACTAATAACTTAAAACTAAAAATATGATAGTACCAACAATGGCGGATATGATGGCTCAAGGAAAACAACCAGAAGTGTTGTTTTGGGTAGGTGCTGCAGGAAGTTATGACGATAGAGCAAAGAAAATATCTAGGGCATTTGTAAAAATATTACATGCTGCAAATGTTGATTTTGCGGTTTTAGGAACTGAAGAATCTTCTACTGGAGATGCTGCAAAAAGAGCCGGTAATGAGTTTTTGTTTCAGATGCAAGCAATGATGAATATTGAAGTTTTAAACGGTTATGAAGTTAAGAAAATAGTTACCTGTGATCCTCATTCATTTAATACTTTAAAAAACGAATACCCAAGCTTAGGTGGTAATTTTGAGGTTTTTCATCATACTCAATTCATACAAAATTTAATCTCAGACGGGCGTTTAAAAATAAATGACACTACACTTCAAGGAAAAAGAGTAACCTTTCATGACCCTTGCTATTTAGGACGGGGAAATGATGTATATGAATCTCCAAGAGATTTAATAAGAAGGTTAGGTGTTAATTTAACAGAAATGAAACGCAATAAAAAAACTGCTTTATGTTGTGGTGCAGGGGGTGCACAAATGTTTAAAGATGCAGAAGCAGGAGATAAAGAAGTAAATATTTTAAGAACTGAAGATGCTTTAGAAACAAAGCCAGATATAATAGCAACAGGTTGCCCATACTGTAATACAATGATGACAGATGGTGTTAAATTTAAAGAAAAGGAAGCAGAAGTTATTGTAAAAGATATTGCAGAGCTAATAGCAGAAGCCAATAAATTATAAAAAAAAATGCCACTAATTAAAGATCAATACCTACTAGACCTTTATACAGAATTAGATCAACTAAAAATTGATAAAGAAAATTTAAGAACCGGTTTTATAGATTTACGAGTAAAAACAAAAAAGATAGAGAAAGATTTTAACACTACTAAAATATTTTTTATCTTGATGCTATTACTTTTAGTCCTCTCTTGGGGTTTTATGTCTTTTAAGACGATAGAATATAAAGACGTTTTAAGGGGCTCTAATAAAAATAGAACGGCTTTAATTGATAGTATTCAAAAATTAAATCCGCTAATTTCAGTTAAAAAAAAACCTGTTGTTTCCTATGCTGTGCAGTTAGGTGTTTTTAAAACATTAGATATTAATTATAATAATACAGAAGCTTCTAACTTTCAAAAAAGAAATACAACACAAGGATCAGCTTACCAAATTGGTAACTTTACAAAATACAGAGCAGCAACAATTTTTAAGAATAAAATTAAAGAGCTTGGTTTAAAAGATGCTTTTTTAGTTGCTTTTAATAAAGATTTTGAAATAATAGATATTAATGATGCTTTGGTGTTAAGTAATGAAAAAGAACTTCTTAAAGATTAATCTAGATATTTAAAATTATTTCTTTGTTATTGTTAACAGAAACCCTAGTATGAAAGACCACAGGACTAAATTTTTATAATATGAAAATAATACAACTATTAATCTTTTGCAGCTTTTTTATTGCTTGCAATAAAGAGAAGAAGGTAGAGATAACTCCAATTAACAATAAAGTAATAGATACTGTTAAGGAGGTGAAAGAGCAACCAGTAATAGAGGAAGCATCTAATCTTGTTTTTACGGTTCAAATTGCAGCCCTTAAAAAACCTAATGAGCAATTGGCAGGTTTAGCCAATGTTTATATTTATTATGAAGATTCTTTATTAAAATATAGATTTGGAGCTTTTAAAACATATAACGAAGCAAAAACATTAAAATTAAAGTTAGAGGATACGTATGAAGGAGTTTTTGTGCAAGCTTTGCTGCATGAGTTTCCTATTTCGATTACAAAGGCTTTACAATATTTATTTATATGAAGGATTCTTTTGAAAATATTGCCATTACTTCTTTTCCTGATATTACGAAAATCGATTTTAAATCGATAGATAAGAAATATTTAAAAGTACTAGTAATTCACGTTTTCTTAATTTTTTTAATTGCGTTTTCTGCCCTTTCAATTTCGATTTATAATGGTTTTTTTGTGTTGTTAGAAAATATAATGTGGCCTTATTTAGTACTGTTTTTATTGTTTATTACTTTGCTATTAATACGTAGTGTGGGGTTTAAAAAAAGAAAGTATGCTATAAGAGAAAAAGATATTTCTTTTAAAAAAGGTATTTTTTTTAGAAGCTTAACAACGGTACCTTTTAATAGAATACAGCACATAGAAATTGATCAAGGTCCTGTTTCTAGGTTTTTTGGTTTGGTTTCTTTAATGGTGTTTACTGCGGGAGATAGTAGTGATGATCTAAAAATTAGCGGACTTTTAAAAGAAGATGCACAACAGATAAAAGAATTCATCAGCAATAAAATAGATGGATAATATAGCTCGTTTTAGCAACTTTAGAAGACAGTCTAAAAAAGGAATTCTTGTAATTTATTTAAATATACTTTACAAAGCCTTCAAGGCTTTTTGGTTTCTACTCTTCCTTTTTGTTCAAAAATTCTCTAAGATTCCAGAAAGTACATTGCTGTATATTTATATAGGAGTGCTTGCTTTGTTCGTGTTTTTTTTAATTCGGGCTTTTTTAATTTTCAAAAATTTTCAATTTAAAATAGAGAATAAGCATTTTATTCTGCAGAAAGGAATTCTCAAAAAGACATATACTTCCATCCCTTTTGATCGCATTCAAAATATTAATTTCAAGCAAAATATTATTCAACAGATCATAGCTGTGCATGAAGTAAATATAGAAACGGCAGGTTCTAGTAAAGCAGAAATTTCTATCAAGGCATTATCATTCGAGGAAGCAAGTGCCTTAAAACAGGCTATTACTATTTTTGATGAAACGACAACAACAACAGCCAATATCAATGCAGAAGAGAAACCACTTCTAAAAATCGGATTTTCGGCTTTAATGAAAGTTAGTTTTACTGAAAATCATTTACAGAGTTTATTGCTATTAGTTGCCGTTTTAGTCGGTTTCTTTCAACAAATTAGCGATCTTTTTGATGGTCTAGGGAAACAAGAGCTATTAGATAATTTTTATGCTAAAAACGCTTCTTCCTTAGAAAATAGTGTGCTTTTAATAATAGGGTTTTTAGTTTTTTTATCAATTATAGCAGTTTTAAGTTCTATTGTGCGTGTGGTTTTAAGGCATTTTAATTTAACTGTTTTTGTAAAGAATAGTGCGTTAGAAATTTACCAAGGTTTAACCACTAAGAAATCTGTTATTTTAAAGAAAGACAAAGTACAGCACATCACTATATCCCACAATCCTATAAAAAAGAAATTAGGTATTTCATTTATTACCTTTAAACAAGCAATTAGTGGCAAGGTAAAAACAAAACAAGATAAAATCATTAAAATTGTTGGTTGTAAAGTGCATCAAGTTTCCGCAATAAAAGACTTGCTTTTTCCGAATGAAAATTTAGAAGTTCTAGATAAAAGTTTTTCAGACAATTATTTTAGAGTTCGCTTATATTTAAGAGGGTTTTTGGTACTTTGTTTTCTAAATATTTTATTTTATTTAATTTTCGAAAATAGCAATGTCTTTTGGGTAAATAGCCTGCTAATACCTATCTTTATTGTCGCAATAGAAGTAAGCTTTAAAAAGAGGCATTATCTTTTTAATACTGAAGTATTGTTGGTTGGTTCGGGCATAATAGAAACACACAAAACGTACGTACCCTTTTTTAAAGTACAAAATGTGAAGTTGAAACAAACTATTTTTCAAGCACAAAAGAATGTAGCAGATCTTGTTTTTCAAACAGCATCAGGAAAAATAAAAATACCTAGTATTCAATTAGAGAAGGCACAACAAATTTATAATTACACATTGTTTAAAGTAGAGACAAGTAAGAAATCATGGATGTAAAAAGTTATATAAAAGCGGCGCGTTTAAGAACACTTCCTTTATCTATATCGGGTATTATTGTAGGTAGTTATCTTGGAAATACTTTTCTAAATAATGTTTCAGAAACTAGTATTAGAATTTCTATTTGGCAATCGCCTATATTTTGGTTAGCAATTCTTACGACCATTGGTTTTCAAATATTGTCTAATTATGCCAATGATTATGGAGATGGCATAAAAGGTTCAGACAAAAACAGAACAGGAGAAGCAAGAATGGTTTCATCAGGAGCAATCACGCCAAAACAAATGAAAATGGCAATGATACTTACGGCAATTATTACTTTACTTATTGCTATTGTGCTTATTTATGTGGCTTTCGGAAGTGAGAATTTCGGGTATTCAATCTTGTTTTTTGTGCTAGGAATGGTCTCAATTGCAGCAGCAATAAAATATACAGTTGGTAATTCTGCATATGGTTATAGCGGGTTTGGAGATATTTTTGTTTTTCTTTTCTTCGGATTATTAAGTGTTGTTGGTAGCTATTTTTTATACACAAAACAGTTAAATTTAGAAATATTTTTACCTGCTATTTCAGTAGGTTTGTTAAGTACTGCTGTTTTAAATTTAAATAATCTAAGAGATAGAGAAGAAGATAAAACAAATAACAAAAACACCCTTGTTGTAAAATTAGGAACTGTTAGAGCAAAAACATATCATTATTTTCTAATTATTGGCGCGTTTATTGCCGCTTTAACTTACACCATTTTAAATTTCAGTTCAATTTATGAATTTGTGTTTTTAGTCGCATTTATTCCACTAGTAAAAAATATGATAACAGTATCTAAAAATAATATCCCAGCAGAATTGGACGGTGAGTTAAAAAAAGTCGCTTTAAGCACTTTTCTGTTTGCCATTTTATTCGGAATTGGTCAATTCTTTTAAATAGTTTATATGAAGACAATAAAGGTAATTTTAATTATCATTTCTATTTTGGTAGTTGCTTTTTTAGCAACAGGTTTATTAGTACAACAAACAAATTACTCTGCAAAGGTGTCTATAGACAAACCTATAAATGAGGTTTTTAGCAACTTTATGAAAATTGATAGTGTTAAAAACTGGATTCCAGACATTAAATCTGTAAAAGCAGTAAATGTAAATCCAGGAGTAACCGGCAGTGTTTATGACGTTGTGGTTCTAAATCAAGGGCAAGAAATAGTTATGACAGAGAAAATTATGGCATATGTGCCCAATGAAAAGGTAACACTTTTCTTTGATGCAGAAAATATGCTAAAGAAAGATGATTATCTTTTCTCTGTAAAAAACGGATTAACAACTATTACTTTAAATGCAGCTTGCCAAAGCGAATCTTTTATAATGGCGTGTATGTTTCCTTATTTTAGAGGTACGTTTCAAGCACAAGATCAGGCGTATTTAAATAATTTTAAAGAGTATTTAGAGAAATAATAAACAGACTTTATCTTGATAAGAGCAAGCTATAAAAAATACATGTTGCATTTTAAAAATCCGAGTGGTACGTCTCGCGGAGTTTTAAGAACCAAAGAAACTTGGTTTATTCTTTTAGAGGAAAATGGTAAAACAGGATTTGGAGAAACAGGGTTATTTAGGGGATTAAGTATCGATGATGTTTCTAATTACGAAGAAAAACTAAGTTGGGTTTGTAAAAACATTAATTTAGGATTGGAACAGTTATTAGTTGAGGTTTCTATGTTTCCTTCCATTCAATTCGGACTAGAACAAGCTTTCTTATCGCTACAAAGTTCACATGAATTTGAGTTATTTCCTTCAGAATTTACCAAAGGAAAAGAAGCAATTTCCATTAACGGCTTAGTTTGGATGGGTGACCAGCAGTTTATGAAAAAGCAAATTCAGGAAAAATTAGAAACAGGTTTTTCATGTATAAAAATGAAAATTGGTGCTATTGATTTTGAGGCAGAAATAGCCTTATTAAAATCGATTAGAAAAGAATTTTCAGCGAACGAAATAGAATTAAGAGTAGATGCAAATGGGGGGTTTACACCAACCAATGCTTTAGATAAATTAAAAACGTTATCAGAATTAGATTTACATTCTATAGAACAACCTATTAAACAAGGCCAATTGCAGGAAATGGCTTTGCTATGCGAAAAGACACCTTTACCAATAGTTTTAGATGAAGAATTAATTGGTGTTTTTTCTGTAGAAGAAAAGCAACAAGTAATAGCAACGGTAAAACCACAATTTATAATTCTAAAACCAAGCTTGGTTGGTGGTTTTGGGGGAAGTAAAGAATGGATTGATATTGCTGAAAAGAGCAACATAAATTGGTGGATTACTTCCGCTTTAGAAAGTAATGTAGGGTTGAGTGCAATTGCCCAATTTACACATACATTACAAAATAAATTACCACAGGGCTTAGGTACAGGTGGTTTATTTTCTAATAATTTTGAGAGTCCGCTAGAAGTTAAAAACGGAACATTAAACTATAATAATTCCAAAAAATGGAATTTCAACTTATAAATCATGAATTACATTCAACAAGCATATAAAGGTAAAAATGAATGGTATCATTGGTTATTTACAATTATAATTGTCTTTTTTGGGTGGCAAGTTTTAGGTGTGTTACCTCTATTAATGGCGGCAATTGGTAAATCTGAAAGCACCATTCAATTTGCAAAGTTTGCAAAAGATAATTTTACTACTGCTGGCTTAGATAAAAACTTGTTGCTTTTTTTAATGTTGTTTATGTTTTTAGTAGGTTTAATTTTCTTGTTTATTGGTATAAAATATATTCATCACAGAAGTTTTACTTCCTTGGTTACAAGCAGGGCTAAAATAGATTGGAAACGCTTCTTTTCTGGTTTTTTTGTCTGGGGTATTTTCGCAGTTGTTATGACCTATGCTTCTATTTTATTAGCTCCAGAAAATTTTATTTGGAATTTTAACGCAATCCCGTTCTTTACCTTGGTTGCAATTTCCTTTATATTCATTCCTTTTCAAACAGGTCTTGAAGAATTACTTTTTAGAGGATATTTTATGCAAGGATTGGGTATTTTAGCTAAAAACAGGTGGGTTCCGTTATTAATAACTTCTTTGGTTTTCGGACTGCTACATGGTACAAATCCTGAAGTAGCCAAATTAGGGCAAATAACAATGGTTTTCTATATTGGTACAGGTCTGTTTTTTGGTATTGTAACCTTAATGGATGAAGGAACAGAAATTGCTTTAGGCTTGCACGCTATTAATAATATTGTAGCCGCATTTTTTGTAACTACAGATTGGATGGTTTTTCAAACAAATGCCTTGTACATTGATACGTCAGAACCTTCTGCGTCTTGGGAAATGTTTATACCCGTTTTTGTTTTATACCCAATCATGTTATTCATGTTTTCAAAGAAATATGGTTGGACAAATTGGAAAGAGAAATTAACTGGTAAAATTACAATACCAGAAAATTTAAAAGAAACCATACAAGTTTAAATAGAATTGAAACACACAAATTTTCATAAAAACTTTAAATTAAATAATAATTCATTTCAAACTATTGATGAGGTGTTGTCTTATGCGCTTCATTTTTCTCCTGATATTCATCTTTTTTTAAAAGATTGGTTTTCAGAAAAAGAGGTTGTTATTGTAAATACTTCTGGTTCTACAGGAGCTCCAAAATCAATTCAGATAGAAAAAAAACAAATGCAATATTCTGCTTTGGCAACAGGAGCGTTTTTTCATTTAAATACAAATACAACCGCCTTGTTGTGTTTGCCAATAGCCTATATTGCCGGTAAAATGATGTTGATTAGAGCACTAACTTTAGGTTGGCATTTAGACATTGTAGAATCTAGTAATAATCCTTTAAAAGAGACTTCTAAAGAGTATGACTTTTCTGCAATGGTGCCTCTGCAAGTAGCGCAGTCTTTTGATAAGCTTTTTCAAATTAAAAAGTTAATTATTGGTGGTGGTGTTGTGCCAAATAATCTGCTAGAAAAATTACAAAATACTACTACTGAAGTTTTTGCTACGTATGGTATGACGGAAACAATTACACATATTGCAGTTAAGAGGTTGAATAATTCTATACTACCGCAAGAAAGTGTTACCAAGCAATTTACTTCTAAGGAAATGGTTACTTTACAAATAAAGACTTCTGGTAAATCATTTTATCAAACGCTTCCAAATACAACAATCTATAAAGATGAAAGAAACTGTTTGGTTATAAAAAACGAAAAAATTTCTAATGAGGTGCTATTTACCAATGATGTTGTAGATTTAATTTCGGATACACAATTTGAATGGCTGGGTAGATTTGACAATGTTATAAACTCGGGAGGCATTAAATTACATCCAGAAAAGATAGAAGATAAATTAACAAAAATAATGAAGCAGCGTTTTTTTGTTGCTGGCATTTCTGACGAACAGTTAGGAGAAAAATTAGTTTTAATTGTTGAAGGAAATACGAGTAGTTTGAATCTTACAAAAGCAAACTTATCAAAATTTGAATTTCCGAAGGAAACTTTTTTTATCGATAATTTTGTAGAAACTGAGACAAAAAAAATCCAACGTAAAAAAACATTGGATTTGATATTTATAGGAGGTTATTAGATTACATTTCCATAGAGTGGTACACATTCTGCACATCATCATCTTCATCTAACTTCTCTAAAAGCTTTTCTACGTCTGCTTGTTGTTCTTCAGAAAGCTTTGTGGTTGTAGTAGGTATTCTCTCAAAACCAGAAGATATAATTTCAGTGTTTGCTTCTTCAAAGAAAGCTTGTATGGCACCAAACTGCTCAAACGGAGCATAAATGATAATTCCTTCTTCGTCATCAAAAACCTCTTCAACTTCAAACTCTATCAATTCTAATTCTAAGTCTTCTAAATCTAGGGTAATGTCTTCTTTTTTAATAGTAAAAGTACACACACGATCAAACATAAAAACTACAGAACCAGAAGTTCCTAAATTTCCATCACATTTATTAAAAGCAGACCTTACATTAGCTACCGTTCTATTGTTATTATCAGTTGCAGTTTCTAAAAGGAGCGCAATTCCGTGAGGTGCATAACCTTCAAATAATACTTCTTTATAGTCTGCAGTATCTTTATCAGTTGCTTTTTTTATAGCACGCTCTACATTTTCTTTAGGCATGTTTGCAGCTTTTGCATTCTGCATAACTGCTCTTAATCTAGAATTGGAATCAGGATTTGGACCACCATCTTTAATAGCCATTACAATATCTTTACCAATTCTGGTAAACGTTTTTGCCATTGCCGACCAACGTTTCATTTTGCGTCCTTTTCTAAGTTCGAATGCTCTACCCATTTCTAATGATTGTTTTTTTAATGCTTACAAATGTAGAAATTTGATTGTGGTTCTACAATTTTAAATGCAATTTAAAAAATGTCTTTCTATATTTTTGAATTCAACAACTTATAAGACTGTTTTGCAATCTCAATTTCTTCATTTGTAGGTATGACTAATATTTTTACTTTTGAATTAAAAGATTGAATTTCTCTAATTCCTTTAGTGCGCATATTATTTTTTTTAGAATCTAATTCAATTCCTAAAAAGGTTAAATTTTCACAAGCTAGTTTTCTCATTATTGCTGAATTTTCACCAATTCCAGCAGTAAAAACAATAGCATCTAATCCGTTTAAAACAGCGGCATAAGTGCCAATAAATTTCCGAATTCTATACCCAGCTAAATTTAATGCATTTACACATGCTTCATTTCCATTTGCTGCTTTTTCAGATATTTCTCTTAAATCAGAAAATCCTGTTAAGCCTTGCATTCCTGCTTCTTTTTGTAATAGACTGTGCACTTCTTCGGCAGATTTATTCAGTTTTTTCATTAAAAAGAAAATAACCGATGGATCAATATCTCCAGAACGAGTTCCCATAATTAAACCATTCATAGGTGCAAAACCCATTGAGTTTTCAATGCTTTTCCCCTCTTTAATAGCAGACATACTGCAGCCGTTTCCTAAATGAATACTAATGATATTTTTAGATTTTTCATCTAAATATTCAATTGCTTTTTCTGAAACATATTTATGACTAGTGCCATGAAAACCATATGCCCTTATTTTATATTCTTCTAAGAAAGAATTTTTGATTGCATATTGATACGCTTCTTTTGGCATTGTTTGATGAAAAGCTGTATCGAAAATTGCAATTTGTTTTGCCGTAGTAAAAATGGTTTCTGAAATTTCTATTCCTGTTAAGTTTGCAGGATTGTGTAGAGGCGCCAAAACAAATAAATTACGAATACTATCTTTTACTTCTTTGTTTATAAGCACTGTTTCACTGAATTTACTTCCGCCATGAACCACTCTATGGCCTACAGCTTCAATTTCAGTAACCTTTGTGATAACGCCAATTGTTGCGTCTAATAAAGTTGTAGCAATCTTTTTTAAACCAACTTCATGATTTAAAATAGGTAAGGTCTCCGTATATGTTTTGCCGTCTTTTTCATGTGTAAAAACTGCAGCATCCATTCCTATGCGCTCTACCAAACCAACACATTTTACAGTTTCATTTGGCATTTCAATTACTTGGTACTTCAAAGAAGAAGAACCGGCATTTAAAACTAAAATATTCATATGTATTATTGATTGGCTTGAATTGCGGTTAACAAAACAGTATTAAAAATATCATCTACAGTGCAACCTCTACTTAAATCGTTTACGGGCTTGTTTAAGCCTTGCAACATAGGGCCAATTGCCAATGCACCGGTTTCTCGCTGAATGGCTTTGTAAGTGTTGTTACCAGTATTTAAATCAGGAAAAATTAATACAGACGCTTGCCCAGCAACTTTAGAATCAGGCATTTTGGTTTTTGCCACAGACATATCTACCGCAGCATCATATTGTATGGGGCCTTCAATTTTTAAATCGGGTTTTTTAGCCTTTGCCAATGCGGTTGCTTTTCTAACTTTTTCTACCTCTTCACCCTTTCCAGAGCTTCCAGAAGAATAAGAGAGCATGGCAACTTTTGCCTCAATTCCGAAAGCTTCTGCAGAGGCGGCAGAAGAAATGGCAATTTCAGAAAGTTGTTCTGCATCTGGATTTGGATTTACAGCGCAATCTCCCATGACAGACACGCGGTCTGACAAGCACATAAAAAACACAGAGGAAACTACAGAAACGCCAGGTTTGGTTTTAATTAATTGTAAGGCTGGTTTTATGGTGTGCATGGTAGTGTGCACGGCTCCTGAAACCATACCATCTGCCAAACCATTTAAAATCATTAACGTACCATAATAAGAAACATCATGTACTAAATCTTTAGCTGTTGTTTCAGACATTCCTTTATGTTTTCTTGCTTCAAATAAGGTAGTTGCAAAATCTTTATTATAAATAGAGTCTTCAGGATTTAGAATATTTAAGGCATCTAAATCTATTTGTAAACCAATCTGATCACATTTTAATTGAATAGTATTCTGGTCTCCTAAAAGGGTTAGATCTACAATATTTAACATCTGCAAGCGGGCGGCAGCCTTTAGTATGCGCTCATCTTCGCCTTCTGGCAGTACAATATGTTTTTTAATAACTCTTGCTTTTTGCAATAAGTTGTATTGAAACATACTTGGTGTCAATTTATCAGATTTATAAGAAGTTAATATGTTTGTTAAGCCTTCAGCATTTACATATTTGTCAAAAGTATCTAATGATAAGAGTATTTTTTTATTGTGGCTAGCATAAATTTTAGACTTTACTGCACCAATTTTGTTTGAAATTCCGAAGGTACCGCCATCAACAGAAACAATTGGAACTGTAGATTGTACCCCTTCAATTAGTTTTAGAATAGATTCTTCAGGAATAATGGTTCCTGTTAAAATAATTCCTGCAATTTTTGGGTAGTTTTTAGATGCGTTTGCTTGCAGTGCTCCTAGAATAATATCTGCTCTATCTCCTGGAGTAATTACCAGTGCATTTTCTTTAATACGGGTTAAATAATTTCTTAGTTGCATAGCACCTGTGCTATAGCTGCCAATTGCATTGTCTAGAAATTGTTCTCCAAATAAAACGCGCCCTTTTAGAGCTTGCACAACTTCTTTAACCGTTGGAAAAGCTAAAAAATCTATTTTTGGAATAATATCTATTTGTAGTTCTTTCGGAAAACTTTTTATCAATTCTGCACGAATGTAAGCGACTTCATCTTCTTCAATTTTATTGGCAACAATACCAATAACATCTACTTCTTTACTTATAAAAGAGTTGTAAGAAAGTTGCATAGTGTTAATGAAGTCTTTCTTTTTCTTCCCGTTTCCAGAACCAACTATTAATGCAGGTATGTTTAAGTTTTTAGCAATCATTAGGTTTACATCTAACTCTATAATTCCTCCTTCGCCAGAAAAATCTGTACCTTCTACTAAAACATAATCGTAATTTGCTTCTAGTTTTTTATATTTTTCAATAACCTTTTGAATTACTTCATCCTCTTTCCCTTCGCTTAAAAGCGCTACAACTTCACTTTGCTTATATGCAAAACAATCTTCATAGTCTGTGTTTAGATTAAAGAAATTAATAGCAGTATTTGTATGTTCATCATAGTCATTGTTATCAAATTCGTTAATAATGGGTCTAAAATACCCAACTTTAGTAGACTTGGTTAACATCATTCTTAACAAACCTAAAGATATTAAAGATTTACCACTATTAGATTCTACGGTGGCAATGTATATTGCTTTACTCATTTTTATATTTTTGTCATTTAAAAAGTAAGAATAAAAAACAGCTAATTATAGTATTCGCTATTTAGTTAATGTGCGTGAATTCCATAATACCCCCTTTATGAATTATCTCTTTTGCTTTTTTATGGTTTTCTTCGAAAACTTTAAGACTTGTAAATTTGCAAATACCGTATGAGTAATGGTAATTAAGAAGTTCTAAATCTAATTTTGTTAATTTTTTTTTGGTGGTATTAGAATTGGAGAAAATACTATTATGAGGTACTTTATTTGTTGTAAAAAATCTGCCAAGAGTTTGGTAGAAATTTTGAACTAAAATATTTCCATTTGTTTTCTTACTATTGTTATTGTTCTCAGTTAAATTGATTTTGAGTTTGGCATCATAAATTCTACCTTTATTCCAACGAATATAATAGTCTACTAGCTTCTTGTTTTTTATATCATCTGAGTATTCATTTTTGTTTTTATCATCAATTTGATAAATTATATAATTAGACTCTTTTTGATTGCTTACAAATGAAATCTTTAAAGAATCTATATGAGTTAATTTTTTTACAGCTTTCTTTATCTTTTTCTTGTAATAATTATTTAATGAAGGAGTAAAATAAATTTTTAGTGGTTTTTGCCACAAGCGCATAAATTCTTTTTTACCGTTTCGGATAGTTCCAAAAGAGTTATATTTTTTGTAAACAATGTCTTTATATATCTCTAGAAAAGTTGAGTCTTTTAATTGATATAATACAGAAACACCTTTCTTATTTTTATAAAAATCTTTGTTGCTAATAAGAATTAACGTATCGTTACCTTTAAACTGAAAATTTAGAGAATCTGCTTTGGTTATATTTTTCTTATATTTTTTTTTGTATTCTTTTAAAGTCATGTAAACCATTTTTTCATGAACAATAGAAGTGTTTTTATGTTTTGAAGCTTTTTTTAGTAATTCTTGAAGTCTTTCTACAAAAACTAAAGTATCTCCTTTAGAATACTTAAGGCTTGAAGACTCTTTTTTTGTAAGGTTTTTATGAAAAATTTTATGGTAAAGAGAAAGTTTTATATAAGAACCATTTGATTTATTATACTGGTTTTTTTTATCCTGACAGAATGAATTTAAGCAAATAAATAGTCCAATTAATAAGCTGATTTTCTTTTTCATAAATATTTTTATACTTGTAAAACTCCCATATTAAATTTTTTCTCAATAGGTGCATGGTCTGCAGCTTCAATACCCATAGAAATCCAAGTTCTAGTATCTAACGGATTTATAACGGCATCGGTCCATATTCTTGCAGCAGCATAATAAGGAGAAATCTGTTCATCATAGCGCGATTTTATCTTGTCAAATAGTTCAGCTTCTTTTTCTGGTGTAATTTCTTCACCACGTTTTTTAAGTGAAGCCGTTTCTATTTGCAGTAATACCTTTGCTGCAGAATTACCACTCATAACGGCCAATTCAGCAGAAGGCCAAGCAACAATTAATCTTGGGTCATAGGCCTTGCCACACATTGCATAATTACCTGCACCATAAGAATTTCCAATGATAATTGTAAATTTTGGTACCACAGAATTACTTACTGCATTTACCATTTTTGCACCATCTTTTATAATTCCGCCATGCTCAGATTTACTACCAACCATAAAGCCAGTAACATCTTGTATAAAAACTAAAGGTATTTTTTTCTGATTACAATTGGCTATAAAGCGGGCAGACTTATCTGCAGAATCATTATAGATAACGCCACCAAATTGCATTTCTCCTTTTTTTGTTTTCACCAATTTACGCTGATTTGCAACAATACCAACTGCCCAACCATCTATTCTTGCATAGCCTGTTAAAATGGTTTTACCGTAGCCTTCTTTGTATTGTTCAAATTCAGAATTATCTACCAAACGTTTAATAATTTCTAACATATCATATTGCGCATTTCTTTCTTTTGGTAAAATACCGAAGATATCATCTTCTTTTTCTTTTGGCGGAAAAGATTCAGTTTTACTAAAACCGGCTTTGTCGTAATCTCCAATTTTATCTACAATAAATTTTATTTTATCAAGCGCATCTTTATCATCTTTGGCTTTGTAATCAATTACTCCAGAGATTTCACAATGGGTAGTTGCGCCTCCTAAAGTTTCGTTATCAATAGACTCTCCAATAGCAGCTTTTACTAAATAACTTCCGGCAAGAAAAATACTTGCTGTTTTATCTACAATAATGGCTTCATCACTCATAATTGGCAAGTACGCACCACCGGCAACACAACTTCCCATAACCGCAGAAATTTGTGTAATTCCTATACTGCTCATAATGGCATTATTTCTAAAAATACGACCAAAATGTTCTTTATCTGGAAAAATTTCATCTTGCATTGGTAGATAAACACCTGCAGAATCTACTAAATAAATAATTGGTAATTTATTTTCTATAGCTATTTCTTGTGCTCTTAAATTTTTCTTTCCAGTAATAGGAAACCAAGCACCTGCTTTTACTGTAGCATCATTTGCAACAACAATACATTGTTTGCCTTTTACATATCCAATTTTTACCACTACACCACCAGATGGGCAACCGCCATGCTCTGCATACATGTTTTCGCCTGCAAAGGCAGCAATTTCTATAGACTTTGCTTTTGGGTCTAATAAATAATCAATTCTTTCACGAGCGGTCATTTTACCTTTTTCATGATGCTTATCAATTCTTTTTTGTCCACCACCTAGTTTCACTTTTACAAAACGCTTGCGCAAGTCTGCTACTAAAAGTTTATTATAATCTTCGTTTTTATTGAAGTTTAAATCCATGAAAATATGTTTCTTATTTTATGCTAAATTAAGGAATATTGTTGTGAATCTCTTGTTGCATGTTTTAGTATTTAGTTAAATGTTAAATCAACCAAAAATGACTCTTTTGTTAAGGGGTGAAAAATTCTTAGGATAAAAATAAATAATTTGTATTTTACTGAAAATAACATTTAGTTTAATTAGAATATAATTTTTTGAGAATGGATAGTAACAGAACGCAAAATGTAGTTTCAAAGACAATTTCTAATATTTGGGGAAAGTTAGAACAGGTAAGTTTTGACTTTACTTTTAAAAGCGGAAAGACAAAACGTCTAACACATGAAGTGTATGGAAAAGGAGATGGGGTTGCCATTTTATTGTACAATAAAATTACAAAGAAAGTGCTGCTCTCAAAGCAATTTAGAATGCCAATGTATGTTGCGGATGTGAAAAACGGATTTTCTATAGAAGTTTGTGGAGGTGCTATTGATAAAAACGAATTGCCAGAAGCAAGCGTAATAAGAGAAACAAAAGAAGAAATAGGGTACGCTATTTCTAAACTACAAAAGGTAAGTACGCTATTTTTATCTCCAGGACTAATGAAAGAACAGGTTCATTTATATGTTGCCGCTTATAAAGATGAAGATAAAATAGATAGCGGTGGAGGCTTGTTAAACGAAAATGAAGAAATTACAGTTTTAGAAAAGTCATTTGAAGAAGCCTTAAGTATGATTAAAAACCAGGAAATTTTAGATGCGAGAACAATTTTGCTGTTATATCATTTAAAAGTACATGATTTACTTTCTTAAGTAAGCTGCTTTTTTAGCATTCCTTTTTAATTACATTGATATTATTTTCCTTGGCAAATAAATTATTATTTTGTAACTTTGTATCAGAATAATAATATTTCTTATGGCAAACTCATCAGTTATTTTAACAAATAAAAATTATTTAGCAGAAGCAAAGGTTAGAAATCATTTTGTAGTTACAGATGTTCCTTTTTCTGATGGAGGAGAGGATTCTGCACCCACACCTGTAGAGTATTTATTAACAGCAATTGGTGGTTGCGTTGCTATAACTTTAAGGATGTATGCCGATAGAAGGAGCTGGGATGTTGGTGAGATTAAAGTAAATGTTTTTCAGCATAAAGATGAGAAAGGAGTTTACTTAACAGAAGAAATATCTTTTGAAAATGAAATTACAGCAGACCAAAGAAAACGATTGTTAGTTTTTGCAGGTAAATGTCCGGTTGCCAGAATGGTAAAAGGAGAGACAAGAATTGAATCTAAAATTATATAATAAAAATTGAAGATGAAAAAGATAATAGTATTTGCAGGAAGCACAAGTTCAACATCAATAAACAAACAATTAGCAACTTTTGCCGCAGAAAATTTAGAAAACACTGATTTTGATATTATTGATTTAAGAGAATACCAAATGCCAATGTATAGTGAAGATGAAGAGAAAAATGGATTCTCAGAAAATACCAAAAAATTTAGTGCTTTGTTAGGCAACTATGATGGCTTTATACTTTCTTTAGCAGAGCACAATGGGTCTTATGCAGCAGCATTTAAAAATATTTTTGATTGGAGTTCTAGAGTTGAGGCAAACGTATTTAGAGATAAACCACTTCTGCTAATGGCAGCATCTCCTGGCGGAATGGGCGGTAGGTTTGTGTTAGAAGCTGGAGTTCAAAAGTTTTCAAGAATGGGAGCGAAAGAACTAGTTTCTTTCTCTTTTCCAAATTTTTATGACAACTTTAAAGAAGGAAAAGTAATACATAAAGACTTGTTAAGAGTCTTAAAAGAACAGATAATTACATTTGAAAACTCTGTAAATAAATAAAAATGAAGATAACTCTATACGGTAAACAAGGCCATGCATACACTGTTGCTTACAAGAATTTTTTAAACTCAACAGATGTGCCATATATTTATAAAGACGTTTCTAAAGATACAGAAGCTAGAGAACATAGTAAAGAGTTGTATGGCGGTGTGGTAAAATTTCCTACACTATTTGTTGATGATGTAATTCATTTAACACCCACAACAGAAGAATTTAACAAAATAATGCAAGATTTAGGACTAAGAGCTTAGGTTTTTTCATTTTTAGACAAGGCATGAGTTTGAATTGTTAGATAAGAGTAATAAGTTAAAAGGGAAGAATGGCAGCTAAAAACCAGCCAAAATAAAACACTTAATAATGGGAGACATTTCTAAAGACATTAATTCTACGTTTATATCTAATAAAGTAAAAGCATTAATAAATATAAAATATACAGCTAATTGGCTAAATAGCAGAGAGAATGATTTTTTTAAACCTTATTTAATTTCTCCACAGCAATACAATATTTTAAGAATTTTACGCGGTGCAAAAGATGAAATTAAGGTACAGATTGTAAAAGATAGAATGATAGAGAGAGCACCAAATGCTACTCGGTTAATGGACAAACTCTGTGATAAAAAGTTAATTGAAAGAGCACGTTGTGAGCACGATAGAAGAGTTGTTTATGTAAAAATAACAAAATTTGGATTAGAGTTGTTAAGCCAAATAGATACAGATAATAATCTTTCTTTTTTAGAGAATATAACACAAGAAGAAGCTGTTGTATTAAGTAATCTTTTAGATAAAATAAGATAAAAAAAATTACTAAAATATTTTCCTTGGAAAATAGTTAAATACATTTCATTTTAGGCTGTGTTTTTTATTGATTATTATCAATAAGATGCGGAGTACTGATTAAAAATATAGTTTATGAAAACACTAAAAAAAATACAACACAAAGTAGCAAGTCCGTTTGTAAATATGGGGCCCATTAAATTGCGTCAACCGCTGCCAATACAAGGCCTAGAAAATGTAGATCCATTTATTTTATTGCATCATTATGGACCTTACGCAATTTCAGAGTTTAATAATCCATTCGATTTAGGACCGCATCCGCATAGAGGTTTCGAACCCATTACTTTACTATTTAAAGGAGAACAGTTTCATAGAGACTCTCTTGGCAATGAAATGGTTGTAAAAGCAGGCGGTGTGCAATGGACGACTGCTGGAAGTGGAATTATTCATGCAGAAGCACCAACAAAGGAGTTTGTGAAAAAAGGTGGAGATTTAGAGGGAATTCAATTATGGTTAAATCTTCCAGCAAAAGATAAAATGATGACGCCTAATTATCAGCATTTAGAAAAGGAGCAAATTCCGGTAATTCTTTCTGATGATAGAAAGGTGCAGTTAAATATTATTGCAGGAAAGCAATTAGAAGAAACAGGGTTAATCAAGACTCAAACTGCTGTAAATGTTTTTACCGCAAATGCGGAAGCAGACGGTAATTTAGAAATTGAAATTCCAGAGAATCATCAATCTTTAATATACCTTTTAGAAGGAACAATTTTAGTAAATGATGTTGCAGTTTTAAAGAAAGGAGAAAATCAAATGCTTACTTTTCATAAAGACGGAACTACAATTCAATTTAAAGCAAAAGAAAAAAGCACAATTTTAATTTTGTCAGGAGTGCCAATAGAAGAGAAAGTTACACAATATGGCCCGTATGTTATGAATACCCAAACAGAAATTTTAGAGGCAATGCGAGATTATCAAGACGGAAAAATGGGGCATTTGTATTAATTAGTAAATAGAATAGGCAACATTTTACCATAGTTTAAAAACAGTTTTTATTTTTATAAACAAAAGTCAAAGAATCAATTTCTTTGGCTTTTTCTTTTGAAAAAATAAACATATCTTGCAAAGTATTATGCATGCATAATAAATTCAATTCCAATATTATGAAATACAAACACATTTTTGAACCATTAGATTTAGGTTTTACTACTTTAAAAAATAGGATTTTAATGGGTTCTATGCATACAGGCTTAGAAGAAGAAAAAAATGGTATTGATAAAATTGCTGCGTACTACGCAGAAAGAGCAAAAGGTGGAGTTGGATTAATTGTTACCGGAGGAATTTCTCCAAATATTCAAGGTTGGACAGGCCCTTTTGCAGCAAGAATGTCTACGAAGAAACATGCGTTACATCATCAAAAAATAACAGCAGCTGTGCACAAAGAAGGTGGTAAGATTTGTATGCAAATTTTACATTCAGGGCGTTATGGCTATCATCCTTTTAATGTTGCACCCTCCAAAATTAAATCGCCAATAACACCTTTTAAACCATTTAAATTAACACAATCTGGTATTAAAAGAACAATTAGAGATTTTGTAAATTGTGCAGAATTATCTAAAATAGCAGGGTATGATGGTGTAGAAATTATGGGTTCTGAAGGGTATTTAATCAATCAGTTTATTGTAAAAAGAACTAATAAGAGAACAGATGCTTGGGGTGGCGCTTATGAAAATAGAATGCGCTTGCCAATAGAATTGGTAAGACAGATAAGAGAAGCAGTTGGTAAAGAGTTTATAATTATCTACAGACTCTCTATGTTAGATTTGGTAGAAAAAGGAAGTTCTTGGGAAGAGGTTGTTCAGCTTGGTAAAGAAATTGAAAAAGCAGGAGCAACTATTATAAATACAGGAATTGGCTGGCACGAGTCTAGAATACCAACCATTGCAACTTCTGTTCCAAGGGCTGCATTTACTTGGGTTACTAAGAAAATGAAAGAAGAAATTTCAATTCCTTTGATAACCTCTAATAGAATAAATATGCCAGATACTGCTGAGAAAATACTCTCAGACGGAGATGCAGATATGGTTTCTATGGCCCGTCCTTTTTTAGCTGATCCAGAATGGGTAAAGAAAGCAGCAGCAGAAAAAGCAGATGAAATTAATACATGTATTGGTTGTAATCAGGCTTGTTTAGATCATGTTTTTGAACAAAAAGTAGCAAGTTGTTTGGTTAATCCGCGGGCTTGTCATGAAACAGAACTAGTATATAATCAAACTGAAAATCAGAAAAAAATAGCAGTTATTGGTGCAGGCCCAGCAGGTTTGTCTGCAGCAACTATAGCAGCTCAAAGAGGACATTTAGTTACTTTATTCGATGCAGATGCAGAAATTGGTGGCCAGTTTAATATGGCAAAACAAATTCCTGGTAAAGAAGAGTTTTATGAAACGTTGCGCTATTTTAATAAACAGATAACGCTACAAAACGTAACTTTAAAATTAAATACAAGGGTTTCTATGGCAGATTTAGAAAGCTCAGATTTTGATGAAATTATTGTTGCAACCGGTATTAAACCTAGAGCGTTAAAAATTGAGGGAATTGAGCACGAAAAGGTACTAAGTTATATTGATGTTTTAAAACATAAGAAACAAGTAGGAAAACGTGTTGCCGTAATTGGTGCCGGAGGAATAGGTTTTGATGTGTCAGAATACTTATCTCATGAGGGTGAATCTACTGCACTAAACATAGATGCTTGGCTAAAAGAATGGGGAATAGATAAATCTATTAAGGCAAGAAGTGGAATTGAAGATGTAAAGCCAGTCTTTCATCCTTCACCAAGAGAAATCTTCATGTTTAAAAGGAGTGCAGGTAAATTTGGTGCTAATTTAGGTAAAACTACAGGTTGGATTCATAGATCTAGTTTAAAGAAAAAGAAGGTTCAATTTATTAGTGAGGTATCTTACACTAAAATAGATGCTGCTGGTTTGCATTACGTTCAAGATAATGAAACCAAAATTTTAAATGTAGATCATATTATTATTTGTGCAGGGCAAATGCCTTTTAAAGAGTTATATCAACCATTAATAGATGCTGGTAAAAGTGTGCATGTAATAGGAGGTGCAGATTTTGCTGGAGAATTAGATGCAAAAAGAGCCATAAATCAAGGTTGTAGATTAGCCGCTAAACTGTAAATCTTTTTATACTTTTGTTTTTTAAATTTAAAAGGATGAAAAAATCATTAATTGTACTCGCATTATTTATAAGTTATTTTTCTTTTAGTCAAGAAGCTCCTGAGTTTCCTAAATATGTAGCTAAAAATTCTGCAAATATTTTTTATTATAATTACACAGAAGTACCAAAGAAGATAAAGGTTAAAGATGATGTTACAAAAGGCAAAACCTTTAATTCATTAAAGATTTATAATAATAAAATTAAAAAAATCTCTTTTTTGAAGACACCAAAACTTCAAGAATTAGAACTTACCATTAATTCTTTAGGAACACAGTTATACTCTAATAGAGAATTAGCAGAAAATATTAGAAAGAAAATAGAAATTACTATTATACCAATTAGAGATAGTATTGATGTTCATCAAAAGGTTTTAAATGACGATTTAAAAAGTTTTTTATCTAAAAGGCAGTTTAAAAAGTGGTTGAAATATCAAAGAGAACAAAAAAGAAAATTATTACCAAAAGCTCCTAAAAGACAAATGGCACCTCCTTCTTCTGGCATGAATAACAATAGAAGAAGAGGCGGACAAGGTATGGGTGGCAGAAGATATTAGGAAGTAACTATTTTAATAATTTATAGGTTTTTAAAAATTATACTTTTCTACAGGTATAAGAAACAAAATACCGATATTTGTGCCTCAACTAATTAATTACAACAACTAACTTACTAAATATGGGAATGAATAAAAATACAGTGCTCGCTTGGGCAACATTTATAATGATACTTGTTGGCTTGGGTTTAATTGCATTAGGTGCTTTTAGGTACAATGAGATAGCAGGTTGGGGTTTTGCATCTGTAGGAATAGGTTTCTTTGCCATTGCTTGGGTTTTTAATGCATTAAAAGGAAGGGTTTAATAGATAGTTTGTATTCTTAATAGCTATTTTTAGAGATAAAGATTAAAGTAAATTTCAAAATATATAAAATATGAGTGACGATAAGAAGGTTATTTTTTCGATGAATAAATTGTCTAAAACCTATCAATCGACAGGGAAACAAGTTTTAAAAGATATTTATTTAAGTTTTTTTTACGGAGCAAAAATTGGTATTCTTGGTTTAAATGGATCAGGAAAGTCTACTTTATTAAAAATAATTGCTGGTGTAGAAAAAAATTATCAAGGAGAGGTTTCTTTTTCACCTGGCTATAATGTTGGTTATCTAGAGCAAGAACCACAATTAGATCCAGAAAAAACGGTTTTAGAAATTGTAAAAGAAGGAGTTGCAGAAACAGTTGCTATTTTAGACGAATACAACAAAATAAACGACATGTTTGGGTTAGAAGAGGTGTATTCTGATGCAGACAAGATGGATAAGTTAATGGCCCAACAAGCAGAGCTACAAGATAAAATTGATGCAGCAAATGCTTGGGAATTAGATACCAAATTAGAAATTGCAATGGATGCGCTTAGAACGCCAGACTCTGATAAAAAAATTGGAGTACTTTCTGGTGGAGAGAAACGTAGAGTTGCACTTTGTAGATTGCTGTTACAAGAACCAGAAATTTTATTATTAGATGAACCAACAAACCATTTAGATGCAGAATCTGTGCATTGGTTAGAGCATCATTTAGCGCAATATAAAGGAACAGTTATTGCAGTAACGCATGATAGATATTTCTTAGATAATGTAGCGGGTTGGATTTTAGAATTAGATAGAGGAGAGGGAATACCTTGGAAAGGGAATTATTCTTCTTGGTTAGATCAAAAATCTCAAAGAATGGCTAAGGAGAGCAAAACTGCTTCTAAGCGTCAGAAAACATTAGAAAGAGAATTAGAGTGGGTTAGACAAGGTGCTAAAGGAAGACAAACAAAGCAAAAAGCACGTTTAAAGAATTACGATAAGTTAATGAGTCAAGACCAGAAGCAGGTAGATGAAAAACTTGAAATCTATATACCAAACGGTCCGCGTCTAGGAACAAATGTTATTGCAGCAAGCGGAGTATCTAAAGCTTTTGGAGATAAATTATTATATGAAAATTTAGAATTTAACTTGCCACAAGCAGGAATTGTTGGTATTATTGGACCAAACGGTGCAGGTAAGACAACTATTTTTAAAATGATCATGGGTGAAGAAAAGCCGGATGCAGGAAGTTTTAATGTAGGAGAAACTGCAAAAATAGCATATGTAGACCAAGCACATTCTAATATAGATCCAGAGCAAACTATTTGGCAGAATTTTTCTGACGGTCAAGATTTGGTAATGATGGGTGGTAAGCAGGTAAATTCTAGAGCTTATTTAAGTCGTTTTAATTTCTCAGGAAGTGAACAAAACAAAAAAGTAAACACACTTTCTGGTGGTGAGCGTAACAGATTGCATTTAGCAATGACTTTGAAAGAAGAAGGAAATGTATTGTTATTAGATGAGCCAACCAATGATTTGGATGTAAATACGCTAAGAGCTTTAGAAGAGGGTTTAGAAAATTTTGCAGGTTGTGCCGTAGTTATTAGTCACGATAGATGGTTCTTAGATAGAGTTTGTACACACATTTTAGCATTTGAAGGTAATAGTGAAGTATATTTCTTTGAAGGTTCTTTCTCTGAGTATGAAGAAAATAAAAAGAGTCGTTTGGGTGGAGATTTAATGCCAAAACGTATTAAATATAAGAAGTTAATTCGATAATTTTAAAAAGTATATTTTTATTAAAAAGCAACTAATTTATTAGTTGCTTTTTTGTTTTATAAAAAGAGTAAAAGAGTTAAAAGTTATTTAATTATAAGAAAACAAAATATGTTATTTTTTTGTTGAATATAAACCTCTAAGCAATTTGAAGGGTGTATAAATTTATACACTTCTAAAGGATTAAAACCTTTATTTAAAAGAGAAAATAAACCTTCAAAATCTTTTGTACCTTTAGAAGTATATCTTGTTATTTTAAACCTTTCTGTATTTGTTTTCTCTTCAAGATGAAACCATGCACCACTGCCAATTCCTCCTAACCATGTACCGCTTTTTAAATTAAAAGCCTTTAAATTGGGTTGTTCAGTTCCTATTACATTAGGTGCTCCCGTAAATTTATTAAAAAAGCAAGACCTGTATTCTTTTACGATAGACCTGTTTAAATAATTTTCAATTTGTTGATTATGGATGCTGTGTATAGTAGCACTAGTGTCTGCTTTTATTACATTTCCAATAGGACTTGGAGATAATAGATTTGATCTTTTTAGTTGTTTGGTAATTTTTTTATTTTGAGAAGAAGCAATAAGTACGTCTGTTACAAACTTAGCACAATTGGTGCTTTTTTTGTTAAAGGCGCCATAAGGAAGCTCTTTTTTATCAATTAGTTGCTGAATAAATTTCTGTGCTTTATAGAAATCTACCTCTTCATGACTGCTTGCAATTAGTCTATGTTCTCCATGTGTTTTCTCGGGGTTTCGTTCTATATAAAGTAAAATTTCTTCTTTATTTAAGAGTTTATTATTCTTAAATTTTGCAGCAATAGAAATTTTTAATTCTGGGTCTGTTTCTTTAGATCGCACCCTTCCGTTTCCATAAGTTGTAATATATCTACCAAAATCATAATAATTTACTTCCGCTTTATTTTTCTGAATTAATAATAAAGCAGCATGGCCAGCCTGCACTGCATGCGTACCTCCAACACCAATTATAGGCCAAAATTTACTTAATTTTTCCCAATAAGCAGGTCTTACAATAGTGTCTGGATAGGCAAGGATAATTATAATTCCGTTAGAATATTGCATTTTGCTAATTATTAAAAATAGCTTTTAGTAAAATTCTAAAAGTTTTAAATGCAAAGAAGATGGTAAAAATAACCAGAACGGCTGCACTAAACAAGATAAGGTAAGACAGCATTTCTTTGGGTGTGTTTTCAAACTTTTTTAAAGCTTTAAAACCCATCGTAAGTGAAATTGGTGCAGCAATAAAAAGCAATAGTAACACACTTAAATACTTTAAACCTTTTCCTAATAAATTTATATTAGTGCTCATTTCTTATAATTTTTAATTGAATTTCTAACATTACCGTATTTTTCTAACAATACGGCTGCTTCTTTTTGGTCTATATTTAATTCTACAGCTAACATTTTTTGCCCTCTTTCTATTAACTTTTTGTTAGACAGTTGCATGTCAACCATTTTATTTCCTTTTATCTTACCTAAACGAATCATGGTAGCGGTAGAGATCATATTTAAGACTAACTTCTGTGCGGTTCCTGCTTTCATTCTAGAGCTTCCGGTTACAAATTCAGAGCCTACAATTACTTCAATAGGAAATAGAGCTACATTGGCCAAAGGACTGTTTTTATTACACGTAATACAGCCTGTCGTTATATTGTTTTCATTACATTTTTCTAAAGCTGAAATTACGTAAGGAGTAGTGCCTGAAGCAGCAATGCCAATAACAACATCTTTATCAGATATTCCGTGTTTTTGTAAATCTAACCATCCTAGTGTTTTAGAGTCTTCTGCAAATTCAACTGCGTTTCTAATAGCAACATCACCGCCGGCAATAATACCAATTACAAGTTCATAAGAAACACCAAAAGTAGGAGGACATTCTGAGGCATCTAAAACGCCTAACCTTCCAGATGTACCCGCGCCAATATAAAATAATCTTCCACCATTTTGTAGCTTTTTAACAGTCTGTTCTGTTAAACACGCTATTTGTGGTAAAGATTTTTCAACTGCCCAAGGCACCGTCTTATCTTCATTATTAATGTTACTTAATAAATCTGATATAGACATCTTTTCTAGATGGTTGTATTTAGAGTCTTGTTCTGTAGTTTTTATAAAAGTCATCATTCAAAAATACATTTTTTTGTATTCTTGAATGATGATTTAGAGTGAAGTTTTAGTTTTTTTCAATCAAATCTATATTGAAGGTGTCCGTTTCTGAAATATGAAAATAACCTAAAGGGAAATTGGCTTCTTTTGTGGTATTAATGATATTACCTAATAAAGAAGACGGAACCGACTGAAAAGGGCCACCACCACCTGAGCCACTTTGGCTTTGAAGTATTCTGAAGTAGGTAAAATATTCTTTAGTAATACCAGACATTCTTACTGTTACATTTGCAGGTAATTCTATTTCTTCTTCTTGAAAAAAGAAAGAAAAATTATAGTCTGTACCATTGAAAAAACGGTCTTCTAGCACTAGAAATTGAGTTTCTGTAAAGTCAAATAAATAATAATTCTCTTTTTCTACAGGGTCTTTAAAGGCAACTTTTACTTCAATCTCTTTGCCAGAAAATAAGGTTTCATCTCCCTGAATAACACTTTCTAAGGGTGCAGATTTTACCTTAGTGGCTTTTCCTTTGTAAGTTTCATTCTTGTAAATTACGGTTAGTTCGTAAACAACAGTGTCTTTTGGGGTAAAAATTGTTGCAGGTGTAAAATTACCATCTAAGTTTAAATCAACAAAATTAATAATAGAGTTGTCTGTTGTATTTGTTAAAAATACGCTAGCATCAGAAACAGTTGGTATTGTTTCATCAAAATAATCTGCAGATAATTTTAATTTTACAACGGTATTTGATCTTACAGGCATTTCATCAAATAGCACTTCAAAAGAGGCGTCTATAATTAACTTTGGTGCAATAGAAGGAACATTAATATCTACGACTTTCTCACAATTAGAGAAAAGTAATACTATTAAAACAGGGAGTATATATATCTTTTTCATTGTTCTAAAATTTAAAATTGTAAGTTACAGAGGGTACAACGCCAAAAATAGAAGTTTGTACAGCTTCGTTTCTAAAAGTTTCTTGGTTTTGCCTAAATGCTAGAGAGGCTGCATTTTGTCTTCCGTATAAATTATAAATACCAAAAACCCATTCACCTTGCCATCTTCTATCTTTATTTTTTTCAGGCGTTAGCGTGGCAGAGACATCAAATCTATGGTAGGCAGGAAGTCTGTCTGCATTTCTTCTGTTATCGTCATAAATTGGCACATTTAATCCTTGTACCTCATATTGGCCAACAGGGTAATTTGCGGGTTGTCCTGTTTGAAAAACAAAATTAGAATTGAATTTCCATTTTTCACTTAGTTTATAGCTTGCATTTATAGAAAAATCATGTGTTTTGTCAAAAGGTGTGCTGTACCATTCTCCATTATTAATTCCTGGTTCATTTACAGTTCTTCCTTCTGTTAATTGTTCAGAACGGGATAAGGTGTAGGCAATCCATCCTTGAAAATTTCCTTCATTCTTTTTAAGCAATACCTCTAAACCATATGCTCTAGCTTTTCCATTTAAAATAACCGTTTCTATTTCATTATTCGCAACTAGGTTTGCGCCATTTATATAGTCTATTCTGTTTTGAATATCTTTATAGAATGCTTCTGTTTCTAAGGTGTATTTTCCGTCTTTAAAACGCTTAAAATAACCAATCGCATATTGATCTAATAATTGTGGTTTTATATATTTACCACTTGGTGCCCAAATGTCTAGAGGAGTAGGAGAGGCTGTATTAGATAGCAAGTGTAAATACTGCACCATTCTGTTGTAGCTAGCCTTTATAGAGGTGTTATTGTTATATATATAAGATAGAGATACCCTTGGTTCAAAATTATTAAAATTACTAATTACATCACTTCTTTTAAAATTATTGGTACCTGTAGCTACTGCAGATTCATATTTCTTAAATTCTTCATTATAAATTACAGCTTCATCATTGGCATAGGTATTTAATTCATCTTGGCCTAAACGCGTAAAATTGCTAAATCTGATGCCATATTGCATTCTAAAGTTATCATTTATTTTATGTTCTGCATCGATATAGGCTGCAAATTCATTGGCGTATTTATCAGTTAGTTTTTCTGCAACAATACCAGAGTCTTCTCTGTTAGGTATTATTTTTCCAGGATTAAATTTGATATAAATATTATTAACACCGTAGCTTAATTTTACTTTTTCGCTTATATAATGATTGAAATCGTATTTAAGATTGTAGTTTGTAATACCAGAATCCCATTCAAAACCAACAAAATCTAGAATTAATCCATAGAAATAGTCAGAATAAATTAAAGATAAGTTAGAAAATAGTTTGTCTGTAAACAGATGGTTCCAACGCAGATTTACAACAGTGTTTCCATAATTATTTACGAAGTTGTCGCTAATTCCGAAAACATCTTTACCAAAGTATGCAGAAAGAAATACGTTGTTTTGGTCATTAAACCTATAATTTATTTTAGTGTTTAAATCGTAAAAATAGGCTTTGTTATCATTGTCAAAAAGAGGTAAAAATAAATGTGCATAGGAAGATCTACCACCAATTAAAAAAGAACTTTTTTCTTTTTCTAGCGGTCCTTCAATTAGCAATCTTGAAGAAACTAAACCAATTCCGCCAGTAACATTAAAATCTTTACTGTTTCCTTCTTTCTGATAAATATCTAGTACAGAAGATAATCTTCCGCCGTATTTAGCAGGAATACCTGCTTTATAGAGTTTAACATTTTTAATTACATCTGGATTAAAAACAGAGAAAAAACCAAATAAATGAGAAGAGTTAAAAACAATTGCTTCATCTAATAAAATTAAGTTCTGGTCTGCAGCGCCACCTCTTACATTAAAGCCAGAAGCACCCTCACCGGCACTTGTAACCCCTGGTAATAAAATTAAAGATTTTATAATATCTGCTTCTCCCAGAACTACAGGAATTTGTTTTATGGTAGAAGAAGTTAAATTGTTAACGCTCATCTGAGGCGTTTTTAAATTTAATTTTTCAATATTACTTTCTATAACAATTTCAGCTAAACTTTCAGAAGCCTCTGTTAGATTAAAGTTTTTTGTAGTTTTTTCTTCAAGCCCTATATTTTCTAAAATAGTGTTGTAGCCTAAGTAACTAATTTGTAATGTATAGTTTCCTTTTGGTACTGTTATCGAGTAGAAACCGTATTCATTTGTAGTAGTACCAGAGTTTAATTCAGGAAAATAAACAGAAACTCCAATAAGGGTTTCATTATTTAAATTATCATAAACAGTTCCACTTAGGGTACTCTTTTCTTGACTAAAAGTTATAAAACTTGTTAGAAGGAAGAGAAAAATAATTTTTTTTAATTGCAACATTTTTTTGTTTAATTATTAGTTAGATAACTGCAACAAAAATACAATTCTAAAATGATATGAAAATGTTAAAACATGTAAATTAGTATGACTGGGAAATAGAAAAGGCCAATATTTTAAATATTGGCCTTTGTTAATTGTATAAAGATTTAAAAGATTAAATACTTTCTAAAATAGTGTTTAGTGTATGGTTAGGTCTCATTGCAGTATTTGCTAAATCTTCATTTGGTAGGTAATAACCACCAATGTTGTTTATATTACCTTGATTTTTATTTAATTCTGAAACAATTTGATGTTCATTAGATTTTAAATCATTTGCAATCTTAGTAAAAGCTGCTTTTAATTCTAAGTCTTTATCTTGGTTAGCCAAACCTTCTGCCCAGTACATTGCAAGATACAAATGACTTCCTCTGTTATCTAATTCACCCACTTTTCTAGAAGGAGATTTGTCATTTTCTAAAAATTTATCTGTAGCATCATCTAAAGTAGTTCCTAAAATTAAGGCCTTAGAATTATTATTAGAAGTTCCTAAATGTTCTAAAGAAACTGCCAAAGCTAAAAACTCTCCTAAAGAGTCCCAACGTAAATGATCTTCTTCTAAAAATTGTTGCACATGTTTAGGGGCAGAGCCACCAGCACCTGTTTCAAATAGACCACCACCATTCATTAAAGGAACAATAGATAGCATTTTGGCTGAAGTACCAACCTCTAAAATTGGAAATAAATCTGTTAAATAATCTCTTAAAACGTTTCCAGAAACAGAAATAGTATCTTCTCCTTTCACAATTCTTTTTAGCGTAAAATCAGTTGCTTCTATTGGAGATAAGATACGAATATCTAATCCTGAAGTGTCATGATTTGGTAAGTATAGTTTTACTTTTTTAATAATTTCTAAATCGTGTGCTCTATTTTCATCTAGCCAAAAAACAGCTGGTGTATTAGAAGCTTTTGCTCTTGCAACAGCTAGTTTTACCCAATCTTGAATTGGTAAATCTTTTGTTTGACACATTCTCCAAATATCTCCTTCTTCTACAGTATGCTCTATAATTATTTCCCCATTATTTAAAACAACTACTTTACCTGCCGTAGTAATTTCGAACGTTTTGTCATGAGAACCATATTCTTCTGCCTTTTGTGCCATTAAACCAACATTAGGAACAGTACCCATAGTTGTAGGATCAAAAGCACCATTTTTCTTACAAAAATCTATAGTTGCACTGTAAATTCCTGCATAAGAACTGTCAGGAATAATTGCTTTTGTATCCTGTAATTTACCTTTAGCATTATACATTTGTCCAGAAGTTCTTATCATAGCAGGCATAGAAGCATCTATAATTACATCTGATGGTACATGTAAATTGGTAATTCCTTTATCTGAATTTACCATTGCTAATTCAGGTCCGTTGTCTAAAGCATATTTAATATCTGCTTTAATTTCATCACTTTTTTCTTTAGGTAAATTACTTAGTTTTCCTAAAAGGTTACCTAAACCATTATTTACATCTGCACCAATTTTCTTAAAAGTCTCTCCATGCTTTTTAAATAGGTCTGCAAAAAATACACGAACAGCATGTCCAAAAATAATAGGATCACTTACTTTCATCATTGTTGCCTTCATGTGCAAAGAAAACAATATTTTTTTATCTAAAGCATCATTGTATTGTGCTTCTAAAAATGTAATTAATGCTTTTTTACTCAATATGGTAGCATCAATTATTTCTCCTTCAAGAAGTGCTAACTGTTCTTTTAAAACAGTTTCTGTTCCGTTGTTAGAAATATGAACAATACTTATTGATGTTGCTTTTGTTGTGGTAATAGATTTCTCATTATGAGCAAAATCTCCAGCTGTCATTGTAGCAACGTGGGTTTTAGAATCTGCAGACCAAGCACCCATAGAATGTGGGTTTTTGCGTGCATAATTCTTTATTGCCTTTGGTGCTCTTCTGTCAGAATTTCCTTCGCGCAAAACTGGGTTTACTGCAGAACCTTTTACTTTATTATATAAAGCCAAGACTTTTTTGTCTTCGGCTGTTTTTATTTCTTCTGGGTAATTTGGAAGTTCATATCCTTTTTCCTGTAATTCTGCAATTGCTTCTTTTAATTGCGGCACAGACGCACTAATATTTGGTAATTTTATAATATTTGCATCCGGTTGTTTTGCTAAACTTCCTAATATTGCCAATGCATCTTCTACTTTTTGATCTTCATTTAAGAATTCAGAAAAATTAGCTAAAATTCTAGCTGCTAAAGAAATGTCTTTTACTTCAATTTCTATATCAGATGTTTTTGTAAAAGCTTTTACAATTGGTAAAAAAGAACGGGTTGCTAATCCTGGAGCTTCATCTGTTTTTGTATATATTATTTTAGCTTTTGCGCTCATGTTAATTATATTTTAGTAATTGTGGTATTTTTATTAATATATTTTTAGTTTAAAGTTTTCAAAGCTTGCAAATCTAAGTATTTAAGTTGAAGTTTTTATTGGTAAAATGTGATTAATTAGGGCGTTTTAATGCATTTTTGATAATTATTGAAATCGATTTCGTTCAAATTATAAATAAGGGTTATTCTAGCAGATATTCTTTGCTGTTTCGCTTCTTTATAAAATGATTAAAAGAATGTATAAAACAAAAAAAAGCGTTGTAATTAAACAACGCTTTTTAGATTTTTTATAAATTGAAGAATTATCTTCTTTTTTCAGTAATTCTAGCTTTTTTACCAGTAAGACCTCTAAAGTAAAAGATTCTAGCTCTACGAACTTTACCTCTTTTATTAACTTCAATTTTTTGAATAGAAGGTAAGTTTACAGGAAAAATTCTTTCTACACCCACAGTACCAGACATTTTTCTGATTGTAAACGTTTCTGAAGCTGCAATACCTCTTCTTTGGATAACTACACCTCTAAAAAACTGAGTACGTACTTTTTCCCCTTCTTTAATTTCGTAATAAACAGTGATTGTATCACCAGCTCCAAATTTTGCAAATTCTTTCTTTGCAACAAATTCGTCTTGTACAAACTTTACTAAAGCTTCCATATTTTTTAATTTAATTGATTTTGTAAAACAACGTACACGATATCTTCGTCAGAGGTTAATTTAGCGGTTGCAAAAATAGGACTTTTTTTTTGTTGATAAAACTAAAAAGCAACTATTTTTTAGGTTGATAGTCAGTACAATAGAAAATCCAAAATTTTCTACTTTCTTTTCCGTTTATTTTAATGATAATTGGTGCCAATTCAATTACATTTTTAAAGTGTAAATTTAATAATGGGTTAATTTCACCTAACTTATTTGAGTCTTTAAAACGTTTGTCCGAGTCTATAAATAGGGCGTTTTTTCCTTTTAATATATTTAGGTCATCACCTAAATAATCAAAATGTAAAGCAGGCAACCCAATAATGTTTTGTGCGTATACTTTCTCTTCCATAAAAAAGTTTAAACACGCCGAAGTTTTATAATTATCGTTAGAAAACACAAAAGCCTCTGTATATGTATCTTTTAAAGTGGCTGTTTCGTTTGCCAATTCTTCCCATCCAACCCAAGTATCATCACTTTTAATAGGTGTTAAATAAAAGAGAATTTGTAAACTAAAAAGTACATGAAATACTATTGAAAATATAATTTGAACTTTTAATAACTTCTTACTAATAAACATTCCGGCAATAATAATTCCGGTAATATAAGAAGGCATCATCCAGTTTAATTTTACCCAATAAATAGGTGTTAGTAGAAAAAAACCAACAAAAGTAGGAACGAAAAAGGATAATAAAAATAGGGTTTTAGAACTTGGTAGTTTAAATTTTAACAACACCCTTTTTACGTACTTAAAGGTAAAAGTAATAAAGATTAAAAATAAAACGGGTAATAATAAAAACATCTGGTGACCAACGGCTCCAAAGAAGTTTTTAGGAGAAATTTTAAATTCTGAAATAGAGCTAGTTCTTTCGGATGATTGAAATAGAAAGGATGCAAAATCGTTTTGATAATTCCAATACCAAACCGGAAACGTAACTACTACAGAAATAATTAGAGAAAACCATAACCAAGGAGATTGTAATAACTTTCTGTATTTATTTGAGAAAACTAAAAAAGCGCATAGTCCAAATTGTAATAGAACGGCGGTGTACTTACTATTAAACGCAAGACCCATTGCAATTCCGCCTAATATAAAAAACCATTTTTTCTCTTCAAATATGGCTTTGTATAAAAAAATTAAACTCAGCGTCCAGAATAATAATAATGGTACATCTGGTGTAGAATTAAAGGACAGAATAGATATAAATATTGTAGAAGCTAATAATACAAATGCTTTTTGTAATTTATCTTTAGATAAAAAATAAGATGCTAATTTATAAAAACTAAGTATTGTTAGTGCGCTAACAAAAAAATCTGCAAATTTTATTACAAATATATGTGTACCAAAAATATCTGTAAATAAGCGTAAAACATACCCAATCATCCCTGGGTGATCAAAATATGAAAGAGATAAGTTCTGACCGTATAAATAATAGTAGGCATCTTGAGGCATTAGGCCCATAAATGGTAATAAAAGTAAGCGAAATAATTGAAATCCTAAAACCCAAGAAACGGCTTTATTATTTTTTATAAGTGTTTTTAGTTTATCCAAGCTTTTGTTTTTTAATGAGGCAATTTATAGACTATTTAAGGTTTTCATCTAAAAGGTCTGGTCTTATTTGCTCCGTTCTTTCAAAGGCTTTTTCACTTCGCCAGTCATCAATTTTAGGAAAATTACCAGATAACAATACTTCTGGTACTTTGCTACCTTCATAATCTGATGGTCTTGTGTATACGGGTGGTGATAATAAATTATCTTGAAAAGAGTCTGTAAGTGCAGACTGTTCATCACCTATAACACCAGGTATTAAACGCACTACAGCATCTACTAAAACGGCCGCTGCAAGTTCTCCGCCAGTTAAAACATAATCTCCAATAGAAATTTCTTTTGTAATAAAAAGTTCTCTAATTCTATGGTCTACACCTTTATAATGCCCTGTTAAGATTAAAATATTTTCTTTTAATGAAAGTGTATTTGCAGTAGATTGATTTAGTGTTTTTGCATCTGGCGTCATATAAATAATCTCATCATATGTGCGTTCTGCCTGTAATTTTCTAATACAGTTTGCTATCGGCTCTATCATCATTACCATTCCTGCGCCACCGCCAAATTGTGTATCGTCTATTTGTTTGTAATTGCCCAAACCATACGCACGTAAATCGTGAATTATAATCTCTGCCAACCCTTTTTCTTTTGCTCGTTTAATAATCGAATGATTAAACGGACTTTCTAATAAATCTGGTGCTACTGAAATAATATCTATGCGCATATTGCAAATGTAGGTTTTTAGATAATTGTAAGAAATATTTTTTTATGAGATTTTTTGACCTAAAATAATAAATCTGATTACTCTTCCATACTCATGTGAAACAAAGCATCTCCTTTATTTACAATGGGTGTTTTGTTAATGCAGAAAATATACCCATTAAAAGGAGCATAAATTTTCTTTTTAAATTCTCCAAAAGGATCTTGAATAACTCCTAAAACTTCTTTCTTTTTAACAAGGCTTCCGTTTTTTACCATAATTTTAAACATTCCAGAATCAGATGCTCTTAGCCATTTTGCTTTCTTGATAAAAACAGGAGTTTCTCTTACGGTTAGTTTGCCTTCAATTAAACCTAAACGAATTAATACATTTCTAGTTCCGTTTACACCTTCATTAATTATGGTAGCATTTAGTTCTTTAGATTTTCCGCCTTCAAAAAGTAAAACAGTTTTACCTATTTTATGCAAAGTGTCTCTTAGAGATTTTTTTATGTTATCAGAGAATACTATTACTGGTGGATTAAAGACCTTTGCTAATTCAAGTGCTTTCTCGTCGTCTTCATTACATCTAATTTGTGAGATATTATCGCGCTCTGCGCCTCCTGTATGAAAATCTATAACATAATCTACCAAAGGTGCAATCTCTTTTGTAAATTGATATGCAAATTGGCTAGCTAAAGAACCATTTATAGTTCCTGGAAACATTCTGTTTAAATCACGGCCATCAGGAAATTCTCTAGTTTGAATTAGATACCCAAAAATATTAAAAACTGGTATACAAATGATAGTTCCACTTTTAGGGATGTTTAATTTTAAGTTTATTATTTCTCGAATAATTCCAACGCCATTCGTTTCATCTCCATGAATACCTGCTAATAATAAAACTACGGGTCCTGGGTTGTTAGAACGTTCTATGATTATAGGAACATTTACGGTAGTTCTTGTGTGTAATTTTGCTACTTTTAAATCTAAAACAGTTCGTTTTCCCTCAGGAATCTCTTTTCCTAAAAGAATAAAAGGCTTATTCGACATTTAATTCTAAGTAACGTATAATTTCTTTTGCAATATTTTTTCCGGTAGCGGTCTCTATTCCTTCTAAACCAGGAGAAGAATTTACTTCTAGTACTAAAGGACCTTTAGAAGATTGCAATAAGTCTACACCAGCAACTCCTAAACCTAGGGCTTTTGTTGCTTTTAATGCTGTTTTTTCTTCTTCATCTGTCAATTCTATAATGGTTGCGTTTCCGCCTCTGTGCAAGTTAGAACGAAATTCTCCTTCTTTTCCTTGGCGCTTCATTGCACCAATAACTTTACCATCTACTACAAAAACTCTAATATCTGCACCCCCAGCTTCTTTAATAAACTCTTGTGCAATTACTCTTGCACCTAGTCCATTAAATGCTTCTAACACAGAAGTTGCTGCATTTTGTGTTTCTGCTAAAACAACACCTAAACCTTGTGTTCCTTCTAGTAATTTTAAAACTAAAGGAGTTCCGCCAACAGATTTAATTACGTGCTCTACATCTTTTGTGTAGTTGGTAAAAACTGTTTTAGGTAAGCCAACACCGGCTCTAGCTAGAATTTGTAAACTACTTAATTTATCTCTAGATCTTACCAAGCCAATTGAAGAAACGGCAGTAAAAACTTTCATCATTTCAAATTGTCTAATAACAGCAGTACCGTAGAAGGTTACAGACGCACCAATTCTTGGAATAATGGCGTCTATGTTTTCTAAATATTCACCTTTATAAAATATTTTAGGTGCTTTTTTTTCAATTTCAATATTGCATTTTAAATGATCTACAACCATTACTTCATGCCCTCTTTTTTCGGCGGCATCAACTAATCTGCTTGTAGAGTATAATTTAGCATTTCTAGATAAAATTACAATTCTCATTCTTTTATTTTTATTTTATGTGATATATTTTTCTTAGCAGTATCTATCACAAATTTTTTATTCAAAAATTTTCTTCCTAGTAATATAGGAAATTTCATATTTTTCCTTTCACTTAATGTAAGGTAAATTGGAAAAGTTTTATTAAAAATAACAATTTCTGTTAGAATCATAAAACGTTTTTCAGAAATACCATTCGAGCTTTTTATAATTTTAGCAGAATAGTTTTTAAAAACAAGTTTTTTGTTGTTGTAATAAGGATGCTCTGGGTCTAATAAAGTAAATGTTAAAATAGGCACATCATTTAAGACGCTTTCTTTTATTTTAGAGCAATGTATAGACGAAGTATAAGCACCAGAATCTATCTTTAAACTTATTTCTTGAAAAGAGAATTCTGGAAAAGCTGCTTTGTCTGAACGACCAATAGTAATTTTCATTTTTGCAGTTTAAATGGGCGTAAAATTAGGTATTCGTATTAATTTATTAAAAAAAATTAAAGCCTTGCAATTGCCGCTTCTGCACATCTTTCCCCATCCATTGCTGCAGAAACAATACCGCCAGCATAGCCACCACCTTCTCCACAAGGAAATAAACCTTCTATATCTGTGTGTTCTAAATTTTCTTTTCTAGGAATATTTATTGGTGATGATGTTCTAGATTCTACGCCAATAATATTTGCTTCATTGGTATAATATCCATGCATCTTCTGACCAAAACCAGCAAAGCCTTTTCGCAATCTACTTCCAATAATTTTTGGTAAAAGGGAATGCATTGGTGCAGATTTTAATCCGGGTTGGTAAGAGGTTTCATTTAAATCTGTAGAAAGTTTTCCATCTACAAAATCTACTAATCTTTGGGCTGGTGCAGTTTGTGTTCTTCCGCCAGCTAGAAAAGCAATTTTTTCTAAGTCTTTCTGAAACTCCAATCCTCTTAATTCTCCAAAATGATCGTATTTCTTAAAGTCTTTATCAATGTCTAACTCAACAACAATACCAGAATTGGCAAATTTATTATTTCTTCGAGATGGAGACATTCCGTTTACAACTACTTCGCCACTGGCGGTAGCAGCAGGTACAATAAAGCCACCAGGGCACATGCAAAAAGAGTAAACACCTCTATTATTTACTTGTTGTACCAAACTATATGCGGCAGCTGGTAAAAGTTCATCTCTTTCTCCCGAACAATGATATTGTATTTGGTCTATTATTTCTTGAGGATGCTCTACACGAACGCCCATGGCAAAAGATTTTGCTTTAATTCTTATTTCTTTTTTGTGCAATAATTCATAAACATCTCTAGCAGAATGGCCAGTTGCTAAAATTACTGCGTTTACAGTCATTTCGGTTCCGGTATGAAGTTGAATTGCCTGTAATTTATTATTTTTAATAATAAAGTCGGTTACCTTGGTTTCAAAATGAATCTCACCACCAAACTTTAAAATATTTTCTCGAATATTTTCAATAATTTTAGGTAATTTATTGGTACCAATATGTGGGTGTGCATCTACTAAAATTTGTTCTGTAGCGCCGTGAAAAACAAGATTTTCAAAAATTCTTCTTACATCGCCACGTTTTAAGGAGCGGGTATATAATTTACCATCAGAATAGGTTCCTGCGCCACCTTCACCAAAGCAATAATTAGAATCTTCATCTACTACATGATCTCTATTGATGGCTTTTATATCTCTACGTCTGTTTTGTACATTTTTGCCTCGTTCTAAAATTATTGGTTTGTAGCCTAATTCTATGCAACGCAAAGCAGCATACATTCCGGCAGGGCCGAAACCAACAATATGAATTTCTTTAGCGTTAGAAACATCTTTATATTCAAAAGTATAATCAGATTTTTCTGGTAGTTTTTCATCTATATAAACGGCAACTTTATAATTAAAGATGATGTCTTTTTTACGAGCATCAATAGATTTACGCAATACTTTTACTGCAGAAATCTCACTTTTTTCAACCCCTAATTGTTTAGAAGCTTTATATAAGAGTACATTTTCTTTGCGCTCTTCTATTAAGTTTACACGCAGCTGAATTTCTTTAACCATTTTGCAAAAATACGTAAATTAACGAAAAGTATTTTTTAAATACTTTATTATTACCAAAGCTGAAGCTTCCTATAAAAAAGGATCTGTATTTATTTAGTTTTCTTGAAATAAATTAGCGTAAATCACACTTTATCATTCGGTCATTCCCAAGAAAATCTTTTTTAAGTTGTATGTTTTTAAATCCTTTTTCTTGCAACATCATTAAGGTTTCTTTCCCTAAGTATTGATTGATTTCAAAAAATAATATTCCGGTTTTAGAAAGGTGTTGTTTTGCTAAATCAGCTATTTTACTATAAAAAATTAGAGGATTGTCATTGGCTACAAATAAAGCTAAATGCGGTTCGTTTTCAAGTACGTTGTTTTTTATTTCTACTTTTTCTAATTCTCTTACATATGGCGGATTGGATACAATTATGTCATATTGCTGCGTTAATACTTTAGTTTTTAAAATATCTGCGGCTATAAAATTAATGGTAACATTATTTAATAGCGCATTTTGTTTGGCTATTGTTAATGCTTCTAAAGAAATATCAATTGCAGAAATATGCACTGCAGACAAATTTTTAGCTAAAGAAATAGGAATACAACCGGTTCCGGTTCCAATATCTAAAATAGATATTTCTTTTTGCTTATTAGTTACAAGTAGGTTTGTTTCAGCAAGAACCCATGCTACCAACTCTTCCGTTTCAGATCTCGGTATCAGCGTATTTTTATTCACTAAAAAAGGCAAACCATAAAATTCTGTGTTTCCTAAAATATATTGAATAGGCTCTTCTTTTAGTAATCTTTTTAGAATATTTTTTAAGTCTATTAATTTTTCTTCAGTAATTAAAAAATGGGGTTTTAAAACGGTATCAATTCTTTGTAATTCTAGTATTTCTTCCATTAATATAAAGAAAAAACTTTCTATTTCCGTTTTTGGATAGATTGCAGAGAGTGCCTCGCTAAAAAATAATTTAAATTCTTTTAAGATCATATTTTCTTTAACATCCAAACATTACATGAATAATGGCCTGTGTTTCCCATAGGTTTATCTAAATTTATAAAGCCATTTTTTTTATATAGTTTCCTAGCGGCTTGCATGTAGGGCATTGTTTCTAAATAGCAACCCGTAAAACCAAATATTTTGGCTTGTTCTAAACATTTAGAAATTAAAACTGTTCCTAAACCTTTGCTTCTTGCAATTGGTAAAAAATACATTTTTTGAAGTTCACAAATATTTGATTCACAATTGTCTAATTTTGCAATTCCAGCGCCACCAATAACTTTGTTTTTGTGTTCTAGTACAAAATAAGCAACTGCTTCTTTTTGATAGGTTTCAAACATTAAATCTGTTGCCTTGTCTTCATAAGCGGTTCCTTTTTTAGGAGCACCCATTTCTAAAATAACACTTCTAATTACTTTAGAAATTTCTATATTGTCGGTAGGTTTTATTTCTCTTATGATAAAATCTGTAGGTGTCATTTATTACTGTATTTTTGCAAGAGCAAGTTACCTAATTTTTATTTTTTTTCTATGAAAAACACATTATATTTTTTAGTCTTAGTTTTATTTTTATCTAGTTGTTCTGTTCAAAAAGAACCTGTTTTTATTAAAATAGATAATGTAAAGGTGTTAAGTTTTGCTGCAGATACAATTAAGTTAAAAGCAGTTGCTTTTTTTGAAAACCCAAATGATGTTGGTGGTAAGATTTCTACAGATGAAATAAAAATATTTGTAAATGGGGTAGAGGTAGCGCAAGTTTTTTCAGAAGAATTTAAGGTACCCGCTAAAAATGAGTTTTCAATTCCATTAACAGCTAATATTCCTACAAAAAATATTTTAAATTCCAATAAAAAGGATATGCTTGGTGGCTTGTTAAATTCGCTTTTAAGCAATAAGGTAAAAGTTAGAATTAAAGGAAACTTACACTTTTCTGTTTTCGGTTTCAAAAAAGAATTTTTAGTTGATAAAACAGAAGAAATAAAACTTTAAGTTATTAAACACGAATTTTACATAAAACGCTGTTTGCAAATTGCTAAAAACGGACTAGGAGCTGCGCGCCCTAATCCGTCTGTGGGTGCAGTTATTGTGCATAAAAATAAGATTATTGCAGAAGGTTTTACTTCGCCTTACGGTGGAAACCATGCAGAGGTAAATGCAATAAATGCTGTAAAAAATAAGCTCCTTTTAAAGGAAGCAACAATATATGTTACTTTAGAGCCTTGTAGTCATTTTGGCAAAACACCTCCTTGCGCAGACCTAATTGTAAAATATCAATTAAAACAAGTAGTAATTGGTTGTTTAGATTCTAATAGTTTAGTTGCGGGTAAAGGGGTTGCTCATCTAAAAAACGCAGGTATTGGTGTTCTTGTTGGGGTTTTAGAAACGGCATGCAGAGAGCATCACAAACGTTTTTTTATGGTTCAAGAAAAAAAACGACCATATATTATTTTAAAATGGGCAGAAACTAAAGATGGTTTTGTGGCACCAAAATCTAAGAATGTAAACAAACCTGTTTTTATTTCTAATACATATTCACAGCAATTAGTGCATAAATTAAGAAGTATAGAGCACGCAATTCTTGTGGGTACAAATACGGTTTTATCAGACAACCCGAAGTTGAATGTTCGAAGTTGGTGCGGCCAAAACCCTATTCGTGTTATTTTAGATAGTACTTTAAGAATTCCTAAAAATTTAAACGTTTTAGATGGCAGTGTAAAAACCATTATTATAACAGCGCTTAAAAACAAGAATGTAGTATTAGGAGCGCATGTAATTCTTGAGGAAATTGATTTTTCAAAAAATATTGCGTTCCAGATTTGTAGCGTTCTAAACAAACATCATATTCAGTCTTTAGTTGTTGAAGGGGGTACACAAACTTTACAATCTTTTATAGATGAAAATTTATGGGATGAAGCTTTAGTTTTTGTTGGAAATACTAGTTTTGAAGAAGGGGTAAAAGCGCCTATAATTAAAAAAGATTTTAAAGAAGAATTCATTCAGAAAGACCTTTTAAAAAGATATAACAATGATTAAAAATATTGTCTTTGATTTTGGAGATATTTTTATCAATTTAGATAAAAAAGAATTTGCAGAAGCTTTAAAAAAACTTCATATTTTTCAAGAATCTGAAGAAATGTTGCCAATTTTGCAGCATTATGAAATGGGACTTGTTTCTACAGAAGAGTTTCTTGTTTTTTTTGAAGACCAACTTGGTGTTTCTAAAGACCAGTTAGTAAAAGCATGGAATTCTATTTTATTAGATTTTCCTTTAGAGCGCTTGCGTTTTATTCAAGAATTGTCTAAAAGTAAAAAATACAGATTATTTCTATTAAGTAATACTAATGATTTACATATTTCTTGGATAAAAGAGCGTTGGGGAATGGAATTATATATTGCTTTTAAATCTTGTTTTGAACAATTTTACTTGTCTCATGAAATAAATTTAAGAAAACCGAATAATAATATTTACGAATTTGTTTTAAATGAAAATTGTCTAAAAGCAGAAGAAACACTCTTTGTAGACGATACCAAAGAAAACACAGATGCTGCAAAAGCATTAGGTATTTATATTTGGAATTTAACTCCAGGCAAAGAAGATGTTTTACAACTATTCACTAAAAACCAACTATAATTGATTTTTCTACTCTTAAGTATTCTTTTTTCTACAGGTTTATTTGTTATTTTTAAATATTTTGGTATTTATAAAATAGATGTCTTAAAAGCCATTTTTGTAAACTATATTGTTGCTTTTTCTATGGGATTTTTCTTTGCAGAAAGACAGATACCTATCTCAGAAATTTATTTAGAAGCTTGGTTTTTTGGTGCATTATTTTTAGGGGTTCTATTTGTGTCCATCTTTTTTGTAATGGCAATGACAGCTCAAAAAAATGGTGTCTCTGTTACGTCAATTGCAGGCAAAATGTCTGTTGTAGTGCCGGTTATTTTTGGTATTATTTTATATAATGAATCTGTAACTTTTTTAAAAATAGTAGGAATTCTTATTGCGCTGGTAGCAGTGTATCTATCTTCTGTGAAAGACGGGCAATCAGAAAAAAAAGGAACATTATTATTTCCTATTTTACTTTTTATTGGATCTGGTGTTATAGACACAACTTTAAAATTTATTCAGCAAAATTATGTTGCACCTGAAGATGTTTCTATTTTTTCTGGAAGTTTATTTGGTATTGCAGGAGTTTTTGCATTTTTTATTTTAATAATTAAGACCATTAGAAAAAGAGAATCTTTTGGCTATAAAAATATAATTGCAGGTATTATTTTAGGGATTCCGAATTACTATTCAATAATATTTTTAATTAAAGCATTACAAAATGAGAATTTTGAAAGCTCAACATTGTTTACCATCAACAATGTGGCAATTGTTGTGGTGTCTACTCTGGTTGGTTTATTGTTTTTTAAGGAGAAGTTCAGTATTAAAAATAAGATAGGAGTTGCAATGGCAATTTTAGGAATTATATTAGTTACTATTGCTTAAAATTTAAAATTAGCCAATTAGTTGGCCTCTAATGGAAGATACTTATAAAACGATAGAAATTGCATCTAAAGAAACACTGTTTAAGGAAAAAGGCAGTAAATTCTTTGGATACGCTTTTCCTGTTTTATCTGAAGAAGATGTGAAAGAGCGCATAGATAGACTTCGGAAGAAACACCATGCTGCACGTCATTTTTGTTATGCCTACCAATTAGGTGTAGAGAAAACGAGATTTAGAGCCAATGACGATGGCGAACCAAATAATTCTGCAGGAATGCCAATTTACGGTCAAATTCAATCTTTTGAAGTTACCAATATTTTAATTGTGTCTGTTCGTTATTTTGGAGGAACAAAATTGGGAGTAGGAGGATTAATATCAGCTTATAAAACTTCTGCAAAAATGGCCTTAGAGGTTTCTGAAATCTTAGAAAAGACAATTAATATTCAATACAAACTTACTTTCAATTACGATTTAATGAATTCTGTAATGAGAATCATTAAAGAGAAAAATATTGAAATTATACATCAGAAATTAGAAATAGATTGCCAATATATAATATCTGTCCGTAAAAATGATGCAGAGGCAATCTTTACAATTTTTAATAATTTGTATAAAGTTTTTGTAAAGGTTTGCGATTAGTTTTTTTAGAACTCTAAAAGCCTAACTCTTTTAGCAAATAATCTGGACAGCGTGTAGGTTTCATTGTTTTAGAATTTATAAAAGCTAAAACAGAACTTCCTGTACAAATTAATTCATCTAACTGATTTTTTATTTCATAGTTAAATTCTATTTTAACCAAGGGTTCTTTTTTAAGAAAGGTATGAATAGTCAAAATATCGTCATACACGGCAGATTTTATAAAGTTAAAATGTATTGAAATTACGGGAAGCATTATTCCGTTCATTTCCATATCTTTGTATGTAACCCCTAAGGAGCGTAGCCATTCTGTTCTACCCATTTCAAAAAATTGTGCATAGTTGCCGTGGTAAACAACGCCCATTTGATCAGTTTCAGAATATCTAACCCTAGTTTTTGTTGATGATTTTTTCAATTTATATAGATAAAATTTATATTTGGAGGATACGATAAAAATAGTTAATAATCAATAGCAAATTGATTTTTTTATACTGAATTTTATTCACACTTTTGTACAACCCAACAAAACGATCTAAAACACCGTTTTGACCAAATTTTATTAATTTTTTAAGTACCTCAACTATAAATGAATCTAACTGCTGAATCTGTTTGGAGTGATTGTCTGTCTTTTATAAAAGACAACATCAAGCCACAAGCTTACAAAACGTGGTTTGAACCAATCAAGCCGGTGAAACTTTCAGGAGAAGCCCTAACAATCCAAGTTCCAAGTAAATTTTTCTATGAGTGGTTAGAAGAACATTACATTAAATTATTAAGAGTTGCTCTGGTTAGAAAACTAGGTAATGACGCTAAATTGATCTATGATGTTAAAATGGAAAACAATTATAGTAGTAATAGACCGCAAATAGTTAAGATACCAAGTTCTAATAGAGATCCACTAAAGCCACAAAAAATAACAGTTCCTTTAGATTCAGATAAAAGAGAATTAAGAAATCCGTTTGTAATTCCAGGATTACAGAAGGTAAAAATAGAATCTCAACTAAACCCTAATTACAATTTTGTAAATTTTGTTGAAGGAGATTCAAATAGATTAGCCCGTTCTGCAGGTATGGCAGTTGCAAATAAGCCAGGAGGAACCTCTTTTAATCCATTATTAATTTATGGTGGTGTTGGTTTAGGTAAAACGCATTTGTCTCACGCTATTGGTGTTGATATTAAAGACAAGTACCCAGATAAAACAGTGCTGTATATTTCTTCAGAAAAATTTACACAACAATTTATAGATTCAGTAAAATCGAACACAAGAAATGATTTTATTCATTTTTATCAAATGATTGATGTCTTAATTATTGATGATGTTCAATTCTTGTCAGGAAAAGCAGGTACGCAAGACGTGTTCTTTCATATTTTCAACCATTTACATCAAAATGGAAAGCAAGTAATTTTAACATCAGACAAGGCGCCTGTAGATATGCAAGACATAGAGCAGCGTTTGTTGTCTCGCTTTAAATGGGGCTTGTCTGCAGAATTACAAGCACCAGATTATGAAACTAGAATTTCTATTTTAGATAATAAATTATACAGAGATGGTGTCGAAATGCCATCAGAAATTGTAGAATATATTGCAAAAAACATTAAATCTAATGTTAGAGAATTAGAGGGTGTTATTATCTCTATGATTGCACAAGCTTCCTTTAATAGAAGAGAGTTTTCATTAGAACTAGCAAAACAAATTGTAGATAAATTTGTAAAAAACACGAAGAAAGAGGTTTCTATAGATTATATACAGAAAGAAGTTTCTAAGTATTTTGATATGGATGTTGCAACTTTGCAGTCTAAAACTAGAAAACGCCACATTGTACAAGCAAGACAATTAGCTATGTTTTTTGCCAAAAGATTAACAAAGACTTCTTTGGCAAGTATTGGCAATCAAATAGGGCAAAGAGACCATGCAACAGTTTTACATGCTTGTAAGACAGTAGACAATCTAACGGAGACAGATAAGCAATTTAGAAAATACGTAGACGACTTAACAAAGAAGTTAACGTTCTAATAGCTTCTTATTTAAAATTATTTAACTTTTATTCTGATGAAAAAAGTACTTATGGTTTGCTTAGGGAATATTTGCCGTTCTCCATTAGCAGAAGGTATTTTAAAATCTAAAGTAGATGCGGCTCTAGTTTTTGTAGATTCTGCAGGAACTGCTGCATATCATGTTGGTAATTTGCCAGATGAGCGTTCTATTCTAGTTGCCAAGCAAAATAAAATAGATATTACAAACCAACAAGCAAGAAAATTTACTCACAAAGATTTTATAGATTTTGATCTTATCTATGCAATGGATAAAAGTAATTATCAAAATATTATTTCTTTAGCTTCTAGTGATGATGACGTAGAGAAAGTAAAACTGATTTTGAATGAAGCACAACCTGGTAAAAACTATTCAGTTCCAGATCCTTATTATGGCGGAGCTGCAGGTTTTGAAGATGTATATAAAATGTTAAATGAAGCTTGCAATGCTATTGCTAATAAAGTGCTTTAAAGAAATATTTTTTATCAGTAAAAATCTGCTAAATTTATAGATAACAAAACAAAAAATTATGATTGGTAAACTCTATTTAATTCCCACAACTTTAGGAGATACAGAGCCTTTAGAGGTTATGCCTTTATCGGTAAAGAAAGTAGTAGAAGAAATAGATTATTATATTGTAGAAAACGAAAAGTCTGCAAGGGCATTTATTAAAAAAATTACACCTAAAAAATCGCAACCATCATTGCAAATAATGTCTTTGGATAAATATGCAGAAGAGATTGAAACAAGAAGGTATTTAGATGTTTGTAAGCAAGGTATAAATGTAGGTTTGTTGTCTGAAGCTGGGGTACCTGCGGTTGCAGATCCAGGTGCAAGTATTGTAAAGTTAGCGCATGAAAATAATATTCAAGTGGTTCCTTTGGTTGGTCCTAGTTCTATTTTAATGGCCTTAATGAGTTCTGGTATGAATGGCCAGAATTTTGCATTTAATGGCTATTTACCAATTGATAAGGGTGAGAGAAAAAAAGCGCTTAAAGAGTTAGAAAAACTATCTAAAGAAAAGGATCAATCTCAAATTTTTATAGAAACACCCTATAGAAATGAGAAGATGTTTGCAGATTTAAAAGCAGTGTTAACGCCAACTACCAGTTTATGTATTGCTGCAGATATTACGCTGCCATCAGAATATATTAAAACACTTTCTATGCAAGATTGGAAATATCAAACACCAGATTTACATAAAAAACCAGCTATTTTTATTATTCATAAACAATAGTTTTTTCACCAATGTTATTAGAGGTGTTATTTTTAAAAGCTTAGCAAAGCTTTAAAATTTAACTTTTAGGCGGTAATAAATTTCTTGAGTTTTAAACTTTTGCCCTCTGATCGGCTAAAATGTTAGAAACGTTGTAGTTTCCAAATTTTTTCAAATAAGAGTTTATACTAGAGCCATATGCATCTGAAAAGCCATGGGTACCATTGCTACGTAAAAATTTCTTTACATTTCCTGCACCGCTTAGATGTGCAGCTGCCAAAATGCCAGATTCTGTAACCTTAATACCATTTATGGTTTTACCAACAGAGCGTTTAATGTCTTTTCTTAAAATCCATTTATTTACCTTACACAAAGCCACAAATGCCTTTTCTTGTAAAGTAGGATCTTTTAAAAATTCTTTAGTATTGTAGATTTTAAAACGATGCAACGTAGTTTTTCCAAATTGGTATTTACCTAAATAGCCCAATGTGTTTATAACTTCATATTTTCCTTGAGACTCTTTAAAAGCAAGTGCTTCCTTAAAAGCAACAAAATCTCTTTTTAAGTAGAAAATATCATTTCCCATAGATTTAGGAAAATTTAATTTTGTAACGGTAGTTATTTCTGATTCAGAATCCTTTTCGTTTACAATAGAAACTGCATTGATACAAAGGATAATTACACTGAATAAAAGTATTTTATTTTTGATAAAAACGATATTTATGTTTCGCGGTACAAAATTACAAATACAATCTAAGTTAATTGATTATCAATGTGTTAAATTTTGAAAGAAATACGAATAATTGGGTGACTTACGTGATTCTTAATCAATTTTTAGATTTTTGAAGAAGTTTTTTATGTAATTAATAATAAATACTGAAATATTTTAAGAATTCTAAATTTCTATTTATTTTTTAAATCAATAGCCTATTTATTCAGAAATAGCTTATCTATTAATTCTTTTTTTGTTCATCCAATGATGGTACTTATTTGCGTTTCTATTGTGCTGTGTAAGTGATTTAGCAAATACATGATACCCTAATTTCTCTACATTAGCGCACATATAGAAATAGTTATGTTTCTGTGCATTTAGCACTCCATCAATTGAAGAAATATCTGGCATTGAAATTAAAGTAGGTGGCAGTCCTCTATTTTTATAAGTATTGTAAGGAGAATTAATCTCTAGATCTGCCGTTAAAACTCTTTTTACCACATAATCTTGACCTTTCTTTTCTTTTAGACAATAGATAACAGTAGGATCTGCCTGTAGTGGCCAGCCTTTTTTAAGTCTGTTTAGATACAAGCCTGCAACAATAGATCTTTCAGAATTTTGAGCTGTTTCCTTTTGAACAATAGAAGCTAAAGTTATAACTTCTTCTTTGGTAAGACTTAGCTTTTCTGCTTTTTTTAATCTGCTTTTATTCCAAAACCGATGATAAGAAACGAGCATTTTTTTTCTAAATTTTGAAGGAGAAACAGTCCAATAAAACTCATAGGTGTTGGGTATGAAAATTTGAAGTACAGATTTTTTAGTTAAATTATTCTCGTTTAAAAATTCTTCATCTTTAAAAGACGCAAGTAAAGAGACAGAATCTGCCTCTATTTGCGATGCTATTCTACCAGCAAATTTCTCTAAGGTATCTTGATTGTTAAAAGATAATTTAAAAGGGGTTTGTCTGCGGCTTCGTAACATATTTACAAGGTCGTTATTAGACATGCCTTTTTTTAATTCATACCTACCGTTTTTCGGATTAGAAAAGTTTTTTTTAGCAGCAACCCAAAGAAATGTTTCGGGATTTCTAGAAAAACCCTCAATTTTGCTCTTTATATCTTGTAAGTTATCTGTAGACGAAACAAATAATACGAGGTCTTTTGTAATTGCTTTTCCGAATATTTTTTGAATATAATTATATCCAAAAATGGCACTGATAAATATAATAGCAGCGAGTATGTAAATAACTTTTTTCTTCAATTCTAAATATTTTAAGGATGTAAAGTTACTATTTTATCAATTGAAATAAAACTTCATCTTTGAATTTTCCTTCGGATAAAATCCAATCTTTTTTTACACCTACTTTTTTGAATTTATACTTTGTAAATAATGAAATACTTTTTGAATTGTCGGCTGTAATATTGGCATATAACTGATGCAAGTCTAGATGAGAAAAAGTATATTCTATTAAAAGAGATAAAGCTTCAGAAGCAAATCCTTTTTTTTGAAAATCTGGGTGTATTAAAATACCAACACCCGCTCTTTTATGCTGAGGATTAAAGTCAAACAAATCAATCATTCCTATTGGTTTTTTCGTTGATTTCTCTTCAATAACTAAGCGCAATTGTTTGGCTTCAAAAATATCTAGATGTGCATTTTCTAAATATTGTTTTAAAACGTATTTAGAAAACGGAGTTTGGGTATGGCTTATTTCCCAAAAACGTTCATTATTTTCTATTGCGTAAAGAAAATCTAAATCTTCTGGTTCTAATGCTCTTAGAGTACTATTCTCTCCTTTTAAATATTCCATTAAATTTGTATTACTCCTTTAAAAACAAAAGCTGCAGGTCCTTTTAAAAATATATTCTTGTATAAACCATTTTCCTCTGTAAAAGAAACTTCTAAAGATCCACCTTGTACAGGCAAAGAAATTAAATTACTAATTGTTTTATTTGTTTTATGCATTGCTATTGCAACAGCTGTAACTCCAGTGCCGCAAGCTAAAGTTTCATTCTCTACACCTTTTTCATATGTTCTAACCTTAAAAGTAGAGGTGTTAATTTGTTCTACAAAATTCACATTACTTCCAGGGTAATTGTATGAATCTCTTATTTTCTTGCCATTTTCATAAACAGGATAAGCAGTTAAGCTATCAACCATTTCTACATGATGTTGTGTTCCTGTATAAATAAAAACTGAATTCTCTTGAATTTGAATATTATCCACATCAATCATCTTTAAAGAAATAATACTATCTTTAACTTCAGCGTAATGAGGCCCATCAACGGCAGTAAAATTTGTGTTATTTTTAATAATAGTTAGGTATTTAGCAAAAGCTACGGCACATCTGCCACCATTTCCGCAGAAAGTTTGGCTGCCATCTGCATTAAAATAAATCATTTTAAAATCTAGTTGGCTGTCATTTTCAATTAAGATAACGCCATCTGCACCAATACCAAAATGTCTGTTGCAAAGATTAGAAATAACTTCAATATTTTCTTTCGGAAAAGTTTGAGATCTATTATCAATCATTACAAAGTCATTTCCTGTTCCTTGATATTTACAAAAATTAAAATTCATAAAGCAAAGGTAAGTATTTCAAGAACAAACAAAGGATGTTAAAAAGGGGTTAAAGTCCGTTAAAATGAAGTTAAACAGATTTTTTAAAGATGTTAAAATTATATATTTGGATTATAAAAATGAATAATTATGAAAAAAGCGTTCGGTTTTTTAGGCATGGCAATTTTAGGCGGTATAATTACATTGGCTGGTTATAAGTTATTATTAGAAGAACCTATCATGTTAGAAAGAGTAATTCTAGACCCTTCTAATAAGGTGCAGACAAATTATAAGGCAACAATAAATAGTACTATTGGTGCAGAAATGTCTACAGATTTTACTGTAGCGGCAGAAAGTACGGTGCACGCGGTTGTTCATGTAAAAAACACGGCAGTTAAAACGCAGATAAATCCTTGGGCAGAGCAATTTTACGGCAGTGGTAATGGTACTAAAAAGTATGAGCAAGTTGGCACGGGTAGTGGTGTTATTATTTCGGCAGACGGTTATATTGTTACTAATAATCACGTAATAGACGGTGCTAGTGAGATAGAGATTACCTTAAATAATAAGAAAAAATACAAAGCTGTGTTAATAGGAAAGGATGCTGCAAATGACATTGCTTTATTAAAAATAGAGGCAGCTATAGAATTTCCGTATGTTCCCTTTGCAAATTCAGACAATATAAAAATAGGCGAGTGGGTTTTGGCTGTTGGCAATCCTTACAATTTAACTTCTACGGTAACCGCAGGCATTATCTCTGCAAAAGGAAGAGATCTAGAAGGAAATAATAATATAGAATCATTTATACAAACAGATGCTGCCGTAAACCCTGGTAATAGTGGTGGTGCGTTAGTGAATACAAAAGGAGAATTAATTGGTATAAATACTGCAATTTCAACCAAAACAGGTTCATTTATAGGGTATTCATTTGCGGTGCCTTCTAATATTGCAAGAAAGATAATTGATGATATTTTAGAATTTGGTGCAGTGCAGCAAGCAATTTTAGGAATTACTGTAGATTCTAGTTACAAAGAAGAAGGCGTAAGAGTTGCGGATGTTTTAGAAAGAACTAAAAACGGAGCGAAATTTGGATTAAAAGCAGGAGATGTAATTAAGAGGATTAACAATGTAAAAATTTCTAAGTTTTCTGAGTTGAAAGGGCAATTATCAGCAAAAAGGCCTGATGAAGTTATAGACATAACGATAGAGCGAAACGGAACTATAATTGTAAAGAAAGTGAAATTATCAAAATTTATAGAAAGATACACTACAGCTGTTTTTCAATGGGAGTTAAAAAACCTATCAAAAGAAGGATTAAAAAGATTTAATGTTAAAAATGGTGTTCAAATTATTAGAACAGGAAAAGATGAAGAAGAAAATAGTCTAAAAAATTATATAATAGTGAAGGTAAATGGCAAAAGTGTTACAAATGCTCAAGAAACCGTAAAAATATTAGATCAATTGGGTACAAGAGGTTTTAGAGTAGTTATAGAAATGATAAATCTACAAGGAGAGAAAGAGCGCTACACATACAGATAATTAGAAAGTTCAATTATAAAAATCCTGATTTTAAATTCGGGTTTTTTTTATTTTAAAACTTTTTACGCAATCGATTTCGTATTGTAAATAAATGATATACTTTTGCAAAAAATTTAATTTTAGGAACACAACTATGTCAACAAAAGTAAATTACAACGCAGAAGTTTTATTACAAGCACAAACAAGAAGAGCAACCGTAGAATTTATTAATATTGTAAACAGTTTATGGTATGATAAAGCGATTGAGTTAGTATTATTCAGAAATCCTTTAGTAGACAAAAGAGCTAGTGAAGTACTAAATTTAATAGAATATGCAAGAGAGTTTGTAAGCAAACCAATTTCAATTCTAGATGCTTTAGACATTGCCAAGGCTATTGCGCAAATAGAGTTGCCATCTTCTAAATTAGATATTGGTAAATTGGCGTATGAATGTTATTTAAGCGCAGCACATTGCAAAGACAAAGTTGCCTTTGTAAAGAATAAATTAAAAGACGCAACTGCAGCAAAAGATATTCAACCAAAAGATGTTGTTTTATACGGTTTTGGTAGAATTGGCCGGCTATTGGCAAGAGAATTAATGACAAAGATGGGCAAAGGTTCTCAATTAAGACTTAGAGCAATTGTAACCCGAGGAGAAATAAATCAAACAGTTTTAGAAAAAAGAGCCTCTCTTTTAAGTATAGATTCTGTGCACGGAGATTTTTTAGGAACCGTTTTAGTAGATCTAGAAAATAATGCATTAATTATAAACGGCACCACGGTGCATATGATTTCTGTAAATAAACCAGAAGATATAGATTACACAACATACCAAATTAATGATGCCTTAATTATAGACAATACGGGCGCTTTTAGAAATAAAGAAGAATTAAGTAGACATTTAAAAGCAAAAGGTGCAAGTAAAGTTTTAATAACAGCGCCAGCAAAAGGAGTTCCAAACATTGTACACGGTGTAAACCACAAACAGCACAACCCAGATACGGTAGATATTTTTTCTGCAGCATCTTGCACCACCAATGCAATTACACCAGTTTTAAAGGTTTTAGAAGATAATTACGGTATTAAAAAAGGACATTTAGAAACTATCCATGCATACACAAACGACCAAAACCTTGTCGATAATATGCACAGTAAATACAGAAGAGGTAGATCTGCAGCTTTAAATATGGTAATTACAGAAACAGGTGCCGGCGCAGCTGTTTCAAAAGCCATACCTGCATTAGAAGGTAAGTTAACCTCTAACGCAATTAGAGTGCCTGTACCTAACGGTTCTTTAGCAATTTTAAACTTACAATTGCGTACAAAAGTTTCTACAGAGCGCGTAAATTCTTTAATAAAAAAATATGCCCTAGAAGGTGAGTTGGTAGAGCAAATAAAATACTCGTTAGACAATGAGTTAGTTTCTTCAGATATTATAGGGGTTACTGCGCCTTCAATTTTTGACAGTAAGGCAACCATTACAGATAACGAAAGTATTGTTATTTATATTTGGTATGATAATGAATACGGCTATTCTCACCAAGTAATTCGTTTGGCAAAACACATCGCAAAAGTGAGAAGATTTACCTATTATTAATAAAAAGCTTTTTTAAAATACTCAAAACCCGATATATTTTTTATATCGGGTTTTATTTTGTATTTTTTTTTGAAGCTATTTCCTGCTTTCCGCACTCGCTTTTTTTTGAAAACACAAAAAAGAGCTCAAACAAATGCTTCAATCAGGGCTATGAATTGTTTGCTAATTTTTAGAAGAACTAATTTTCATTAATCTTCACTAAATAAATCAATTTTACAATCCATTTTTTCATTTAAAAACTCCTCTTTGCTCATAAAGTATTCTGAAGTAATAAAACGAAATCCAGTTTCCGTTTGTTGCAAATCCCAAATAATATCATTGGCTTCCTTAAATGCTTCATCGGCATTTAACTGTTTTCCAAACAAACGTATAATTATATTATGACTGTCTAAATTCTTTGCAAAACATTTTAGTACAATTTCTTTGGTTATATCTTCATCAGCATGTAAAAAAGGAGTTATTTCAAAATCTACAATAGTTGCTTTTGTATTCGGAAATTTTCCGTTAAAAGCCTTATACAATAGCTGGTTTACATTAAAAAGTTTCCTATGCAAACCAATTTTAGGGTATTCTTCAGATATTTTATCAACTAGCATTTCATAAGAAAGAGAATCTATTTGTCCTTTATTTAAATGATCAGACAATGCATAATCTAATACAATTACAGCTGCTGCACTTGGGTCTTTATCTGCAATTGCCATAAAAAGTAACTCTCTTAATTCTTTTAAGTCGTTTATTTCATTATTAGCAAAATCAAACCTTTCTAAAAGCACTTTAAAATCTTCTACATTCCATGCATCAGAAAGTTCATCAACTGCAGAAATTTTATGTATTTTTATAGCGTATTTCATTTTTTTATTTCATTTTTGGATACGCATTTAAAATACATTTTTTTAACCTTAAAAACAAGGTTTTTTACAAATATATTATGACAGTAGAGGCAAAAATACAGCAACTTCGAGACGAGTTAAATAATCATAACTACAACTATTATGTGTTAGATAATGCTACAATTTCAGATTTTGATTTCGATATAAAATTAAAAGAATTAGAAACGTTAGAAAAAGAGCATCCTATTTTTTTTAATTCAAATTCACCCACACAAAGAGTAGGTGGCACAGTTACTAAGAACTTTAATACCATTGTTCATAATAATAGAATGTATTCTCTAGACAATTCATATTCTAAAGAGGACTTAATAGATTGGGAAAAAAGAGTTGAAAAGGTCTTAGGTACTTCAGAATTAGAATTTACTTGTGAGCTTAAATTTGACGGCGCTTCTATTAATTTAACTTATGAAAATGGCGAATTTATAAAAGCGGTAACGCGTGGAGATGGTTTTCAAGGAGATGAAGTAACTAATAATATAAAAACAATACGTTCAATTCCACTATCTGTAAAAAAAGATTTTATTAAGAACTTTGAGATGCGTGGAGAAATTGTTTTACCAATAGAAGGCTTTATTAAAATGAATGAAGAACGTGTGGTAAACGGAGAAGAAGTGTATAGAAATCCTAGAAATACTGCAAGCGGAAGTTTAAAATTACAGGATAGTGCAGAGGTTGCAAAAAGACCTTTAGATTGTTTGCTGTACCAAGTTGTTACAGAAGAAAGAAAATATAAAACACATTTTGAGAGTTTAGAAAATGCCAGGAAGGTAGGTTTTAAGGTGCCACAAACAATTACGTTAGCAAAATCTATCGATGCCGTTTTCGATTTCGTGAATTATTGGGATGCAAAACGTCATGATTTACCATACGAAACAGACGGAATTGTTATAAAAGTAAATAATTTACAACAACAAGAAGAGTTGGGCTATACCGCAAAAGCACCAAGATGGGCAATTGCATATAAATTTAAAGCAGCACAAGTTGCTACGGTTTTGCATAAAATTACCTATCAAGTTGGCAGAACTGGTGCAATTACTCCAGTTGCAAATTTAGAACCGGTGCAATTGGCAGGTACAACTGTAAAACGTGCTTCGTTGCATAATGCAGACCAAATAGAAAGATTAGATATTAGAGAAAAAGATACGGTATTTGTAGAAAAAGGAGGAGAAATAATTCCGAAAATTATTGCAGTAGATCCTGTAAAACGTCCAGAAAACTCAAAACCAACAGTGTACGCAACGAACTGTCCGGAATGTAATACCACATTGGTAAGAACAGAGGGAGACGTAAAACACTATTGCCCAAATGAGTTTGGCTGTGCACCGCAAATAACGGGCAGAATACAGCACTATATTTCTAGAAAAGCAATGGATATTGACGGTTTGGGAGGTGAGACTGTAGATTTATTGCGCAAAGAGGGTTTAATACAGAATTATGCAGATTTATATGATTTAAAAATAGCACAAGTAATTCCTCTAGAAAGAATGGCAGAAAAATCTGCTCAAAATATGATTTCGGGAATTGAAAAGTCAAAAGAAATTCCTTTTGATAAAGTCTTGTTTGCACTCGGAATTCGTTTTGTTGGTGAAACGGTTGCTAAGAAATTAGCGAAGCATTTCAAATCGATAGATCATTTAATGACTGCAAGTTTCGAAGAACTAATTAAAGTAGATGAGATAGGAGATAGAATTGCGCAGAGTATTATCGATTTCTCTTCGGACTTAGGAAACATACAATTAATAAATCGTTTAAAATCTTACGGATTACAATTAGAAGTTTCTGCTGCTGTCTTAGAAAATCAAACGAATATATTAGAAAATCAGATATTTGTAGTTTCTGGGGTTTTTTATCAATTGTCAAGAAATGAGCTTAAAAAAGCAATAGAAGACAATGGGGGTAAAGTAAGTTCATCAATCTCTAAAAAGACAAACTTTATAGTTGCTGGAGATAATATGGGGCCAAGTAAATTAACAAAGGCACAAGACTTAGGAGTAGCTATTATTTCAGAGCAAGATTTTATATATAAAATTAGTTAATTAGACTTTGAGTTCATTTGTGTAGTCTGTGCAGTAAAAAATTAAAAAAGGTGAAGAAATTTTTATACATATATATAGTCTCGTTTTCAATACTTACTTTTTCACAAAAGAGAGCTTTAGATTCGTTACCCAAAAATACAGATGAATACCTTTTTGTAAAGCCAGGAGACTCTATAGTTATTCAATTAAATGAGATTGCACTATTACCAAAACCTAAATTTACATCAAAAGAAGACATTCGTTATTACTTATGGTTTAGAAAGAAAGTTTTTAAAGCTTATCCATTTGCTAAGTTAGCTTCAGAAAGATTAGATAGTTTAAATGCCAGGTTAAATAGAATAGACTCTAAGAGGAAGAGAAGAAGATACACAAAATTGGTTCAAGACTATATTGAAGGAGAGTTTACAGACCAAATAAGAAAAATGACCACAACAGAAGGTCGTATTCTTATTAAATTAATACATCGGCAAACAGGTAAAACGGCATATACTAATATAAAAAGATTAAGAAGTGGCTGGAAAGCTTTCTGGTATAATACAACAGCTAATATTTTTAAACTTTCATTAAAAACAGAATACCATCCTGAAACTATAAATGAAGACTTCTTAATAGAAGATATAATTCAACGTGCTTTTCAGTTAGATAAGCTTCAAGCTCAAAAATCAAAATTAGACTTCGATTTTATTCAAGTAATAACATTTAAAAAGGCAAGAATTAATGTAGAAGAATATAAATTGATGTTTGCTAAGATGAAAAAGAAAAGAAAGGATAAGAAAAAGTTGTAATTATAAAAAAAATTAAAGCTTTTAAGAAAAAGTATTTTAATTATGTAAGCCTAAAAATTAGTCTTTAATTTAAAGAATTATTAAAATTAAGTAACAATTTAGGAATCTAGAAGTATTTTTTTTATTTTAATTATTCTTTTTCAGAACTAAATTTAGGGTATAAATCTTTAAAACTTACAAGAAACACTTCCTTAATTCTACTAGGTTTACTTCAAATAAATTTTAGGGTTAAAAAGTATAAGAAAAAGAAAGATTTTAACCTTCTTTAAACTACATATTTTCAGTCTATTAAAATTAAATAATAAAAATAAACAAAAAAAGAAAAATAAAATACTTGTAGAACTATAAATGTGTTGTATGTTTGCACCCGCTAACGGAAACAACAGTATGTTAGTTTAGTTCATTGAGATTTTTGTTAATCAGTTTGTATACTATATGAATTCAGGTTTAGGTTATTTATTTTGTTAATAAAAAACTTTAATTTTTTTAATATTCATTAGGTTTATAAGTTTAAAACTTTGTATGTTTGCAGTCCAAATTTTACAGCAAATAAGTTCAGTTTTAGGGATAATAAAAAAGTTTAAAAATTAGTTCATTTTTATGCTTGCAGAATTAAAAATAAGTTTTAAATTTGCACCTGCTAATAAAAAGAGTAATTAAGTTCAGAGATATTTTGGTAAAGGGTTTTAGATTAAAGCTCACTAGTTCGATTCTAGTTTTCTTACAAAATAGATTTTATTGAGATTGTTTAGATACGGTTTTAGGAGGATTTAAAAGTTCATTGA
>Ga0308004_10000016_pt1 | contig 98772 bp, 78 predicted proteins | sample Neamet38_FD_203156 | JGI IMG/M metagenome (GOLD analysis project Ga0308004, IMG submission 203156) | Marine microbial communities from water near the shore, Antarctic Ocean - #38 | ecosystem: Environmental > Aquatic > Marine > Unclassified | place: Southern Ocean | collected 2014-06-06 | reverse complement strand
AACTAACCGATTGGTTACCAACTACAAACAAGGAAGTTAAAATTCGTGGTTGGGAAGAACTAGATGTTATTTTATTTAGTGGAGACGCGTATGTAGATCATCCTTCATTTGGGCCTGCTGTAATTGGTCGTATTTTAGAAAGTTACGGTTTGCGAGTTGCAATTGTGCCACAGCCAAGTGTAAATGATAATTTACAGGATTTTGAAAAATTAGGAAAACCGCGTTTGTTTTTTGGAGCAACGGGTGGTTGTATGGATCCGATGGTGAGTAATTACACCGCAAGTAAAAAAAGTAGAGATAAAGATGCGTATACGCCAAATGGCGATAAAGGCTTTAGACCCGATTACGCAACTTCTGTATACTCAAGAATATTAAAAGAAAAATTTCCTGATGTGCCCGTTTTAATTGGCGGAATTGAAGCTTCTCTAAGACGTGTAACGCATTACGATTACTGGTCTGACAAGTTATTACCAACTATTTTAGAAACTTCTAAAGCAGATATGTTGGTGTACGGAATGGGAGAGCAACCTTTGCGTGAAATTGTAGAATTACTGCAAAAAGGAGTACCTTTTTCAAGTTTAAAAAATATAAAACAGACGGCAGTTTTAATAGATCAAAACACAGAAAAAATACCAGTTATAAACGATTGGATAGATGTAACTATTAATTCTCACACGGCTTGTTTAAATGATAAGAAAACATTTGCTTCTAATTTTAAGGTAATAGAACAAGAATCTAATAAATTAAAAGCTAGAAGAATTTTACAGGAAGTTGAAGGAAAAACGTTGGTAATCAATCCGCCTTTTCCTACCATGACAGAAAAGGAAATTGATGGATCTTTTGATTTACCTTTTACACGTTTACCGCACCCTAAGTACGATAAGCGTGGGCCAATACCTGCGTTTGAAATGATAAAATTTTCAATTAATATTCACAGAGGATGTTTTGGTGGTTGTAGCTTTTGTACAATTTCTGCACACCAAGGAAAATTTATTGCAAGTAGAAGTCAAGAATCTGTTTTAAAAGAAATAGATAAGGTGGCAAATATGCCAGATTTTAAAGGGTATTTATCTGATATTGGTGGGCCTTCTGCCAATATGTATAAAATGAAAGGAAAAGTACAATCTATTTGTGATAAATGTGTTGCACCTAGTTGTATATCACCTGTGGTTTGTTCTAATTTAGATACTTCTCATAAACCTTTAACAGAATTATATCAAGCAGTTGATAAGCATCCAAAGATTAAAAAATCTTTTATTGGAAGTGGAATTAGACATGATATGTTGGTTCCGGAATTTAATAAAAATGCAGATCCAAAAGAATTAGATGCTTATACAGAAGAGGTAATGACCAAGCACGTTTCTGGCCGTTTAAAAGTGGCACCAGAGCATACTTCAGACCCTGTATTAAAATTAATGCGTAAGCCGTCTTTTAAATATTTTCATATGTTTAAAGAACGTTTCGATAAAATAAATATTCAAAAGAAATTAAACCTACAATTAATTCCTTATTTTATTTCTAGTCACCCAGCAAGTGAAGTAGAAGATATGGCAAACTTAGCTGCAGAAACCAAAGATATGGGCTTTCAGTTAGAGCAAGTGCAAGGTTTTACACCAACACCAATGACGGTTGCAACGGTTATTTATTATTCAGGATATCATCCATATACCTTAAAACCAACAAGAACACCGAAAACAAAACAGGAAAGAGAAGACCAACATAAATTTTTCTTTTGGTATAAAAAGGAAAATAAAGATTGGATTAGAAATACTTTAAATAAAGTTGGGCGTTCTGATTTACTGCAAGTTTTATTACCAGAGAACAACTCTTGGAAGAAAAATAAAACTGCTCATAAAATAGCACAACATACTTTTGATGATGCCATTCCTTTTAATAAAAGAAAGAAGAAGGTAAGCAGAGCTCCTAAAAAGAAGAGAAGATAGAGTTGCTTTTTTTTTAGGCAGGTATAGCTTTATATTGCCACTTTTTAAGGAATCTAACGAGATCATTTTACTTTTGTATTTGTTACCAAATGCGGATGTAAAAATGGATCATATTGCAAAAAAAAATAATTTTTTATTTTTTTGAGAAAAACTCAATTATTTCAGCTGTTATTGTAGTAATCTTTCTGAATGCTGTGATGTTTTAATATTTGTAGTTAAGGGAAATACTAATTTTCTTAATGTTATTTTGTTTCTATTTTATTTTTGCCCCTTCAAACCTGAATTGGAGGGTTCAATAAATCTAACTATTTATCTGTAAAGGCTTTACTTTTTAATTTAGTAGATAAGACAGAGTTTTGTCTAGCTAGTTTAACACGTTTAAATAAGCTATTGTCTATGATATTTACTTTTGGTGAAATTTTTTTCTTAAAAATACTTATTATAAATAGGTGGCTTATAATAAAAATAGGTTCTTTCTTTTTATTGATATCTTAAAATTGCTTACCTTAGGTATATAACAAATTATATAACATATTAAAAGATGAAAAGTTTTATTTTAAAGTGGTATCCGGTTATTTTAGCCTTCATGTGTTTACTTTATTCTGTAGGTTATGGAATTTTAGGAATGACAGCTGAAGCACAATATTCAGCACACTGGCCAGGAACAATATTATTGTTTGCAATAGCAATTAGACAAAGAAGAACAACATGAATATAGGATTTTTTATAGTAGGTGGTATTATATTCGCTCTTTATATGGCTTTAACTCTGTGGAATATATACGATTCTAGCAGAAAAAGTAAAGAGGAGAATTACCCAGACAAGCACTAAAAAGTACTGATAATTATAAACACAACCTTACAAGCATCTTTAAAAGTTAGATGCTTGTAAGGTTGTGTTTTATTATTTTAAAAGATAGAAGAGGCAGTTCTTGTTGTAAATTTTTCTAAAAACAACATGCCTTTATAAGAGTTGCTTTGTTCGTTTAATTTAGGGCTCCAAACAGCAATACAATACTTATCTGGGTGAATGGCTACAATACCACCACCAACGCCACTTTTTCCTGGTAAACCTACTCTAAAAGCAAACTCGCCAGATTCATCATAAAAACCACAAGTAAGCATAATAGCATTAATTCTTTTTGCTTGACTCATTGTTAGTACACGGTTTCCTTTTGTAGTAATAAAATGATCATTTGCTAAAAATAAAAAGATTTCAGTCAATTCTTTACAACTCATTTCTAAAGAACATACATAAAAGTAAAAATCGATTACTTCAGCTACATCATTTTTAATATTACCAAAAGATTTTATAAAGTTACAAATAGCAATATTTCTAAAGCCGTTGTCTTTCTCAGATTGTGCTACTTTTTCATTATAGTTTAAGGAAGTATTGTTAGAAATTTCTTTACAGAAATTTAAGAAATCTTCTTTTGGGTTTTCTAAGTGACTCAATAAGACGTCGCAAACTACAATAGCACCAGAATTTATAAAAGGATTTCTAGGTTTTCCTAAATCGGTTTCTAGTTGTAAAAATGAGTTAAACGGATTTCCAGAAGGTTCTATATCTACTCTTTCCCATAATTCTTCACCCTCTAGTTTGTAGGCTAATGTTAGAGACAGTAATTTAGAAATACTTTGTATTGAGAATTTTTTATCAAAATCACCAACTCCAAAAGAAGCTTTGCTGGTGTTTGTAATATGAACACCAAAGTTATTTGCATTTACAAGTGCCAATTCAGGAATGTAATCTGCAACAGAGCCAATGTCATCTAAATTTTTTACCTCTAAGTAAATATCCTCAATTATTTTTTTATAGTTTTCCATAACATGTTTTGGTCTTAGATACTGCAAACGTATTCCAAAATTTTGTAAGAAACAACATAAAAAAGAATCGCAAAAAAAAAGGAACTACATTGCTGTAATTCCTTTGCTATTTTTTATTATTCTGAAATAGATTTAGGGTAATAAAACCTCTTATATAAGTTCTACAAATAAACCTTCGTCTGTTTTAGAAACTTTAGCAACTTCTTTTTTTGTTAACCCTTTAATGGTTTTGTCCCATTTTTTGTTAGACAATCCAGATTGTATTTTTAAATCGTTTAAATCTATTTTTCCTGCTTTTTCTATTAGTGTTAAAACAGCTTTTTCTTCATCATTTAATTCAATAGAAGGTGCTTTCTTTTCTGGTCTCATTTGAGGGAAGAACAATACTTCTTGTATTGATTGGTTGTTGGTTAAAAACATAATTAATCTGTCCATACCAATACCCATACCAGAGGTTGGTGGCATACCGTATTCTAAGGCACGCAAGAAGTCTTCATCTATAAACTCCGTAGCTTCATCATCACCCTTTTGCGCTAATTTTAATTGATGCTCAAAACGCTCACGTTGGTCAATAGGGTCGTTCAATTCAGAATATGCATTTGCAATTTCTTTTCCACAAACCATCAATTCAAAACGTTCTGTTAATTCTGGGTTCTCTCTATGTTCTTTACAAAGCGGAGACATTTCTTTTGGATAATCTGTGATAAAAGTTGGCTGAATGTAGTTTCCTTCACATTTTTCACCAAAAATTTCATCAATTAACTTTCCTTTTCCCATGGTTGCATTTACTTCGATATTCATCGATTTTGCAGCTTCTCTAATTTCATCCTCTGTTTTTCCTGTAATGTCAAAACCGGTAAAATGCTGAATAGAATCTGCCATTGTAACTCTAGCATAAGGTGCTTTAAAGTCTATTTTATGCTCACCAAAAACAGCTTCAGAAGTTCCGTTTACGGCAATAGCACAATGCTCTAGTAATTGCTCAGCAAAATCCATCATCCAATTGTAATCTTTGTAAGAAACATAGATTTCCATAGCTGTAAATTCTGGATTGTGCGTTCTGTCCATTCCTTCATTTCTAAAGTTTTTCGAGAATTCATATACCCCATCAAAACCACCAACAATTAATCTTTTTAGATACAATTCATTTGCAATTCTCATATACAAAGGGATGTCTAAAGAATTGTGATGCGTTATAAAAGGTCTTGCGGCTGCACCTCCAGGAATTGGCTGCAGAACAGGAGTCTCAACTTCAAAATACCCAGCATCATTAAAGAAAGAGCGCATTGCATTAAACAATTTTGTTCTTTTAATAAATACTTCTTTTACATGCGGATTTACAACTAAATCTGCATAACGTTGTCTGTAACGCATCTCTGGATCTGTAAAAGCATCATATGTAACACCATCCTTAACCTTAGGTATAGGTAATGGTTTTAAAGCTTTTGCAAGCAATTTAAACTCTTTTACCATAATGGTTTTCTCACCAACTTGCGTGGTAAAAAGCGTACCTGTAATTCCTACAAAATCTCCTAAATCTAATAATTTTTTAAAGACATTGTTATATAATGACTTGTCTTCTCCTTCACAAATTTCATCTCTATTAAAATAAAGTTGAATTCTACCCTCACCATCTTGTAATTGGCCAAAAGAAGCTTTTCCTTGAATATTTATAACCATTAAACGGCCGGCAACAACTACCTGTTTACCTTCTACAAAATCTGTTTTAATTTCCTTAGAATTTGCATCTACTGGAAATAAATCTGCTGGATAAGGATTGATCCCTAAATCTCTTAATTTTGTTAGTTTGTATCTACGTACAACTTCTTGTTCTGATAATTGCATTTCTTATGTATTAGTGTGATATTTTAAGATTGCAAAGATACACCCTTTCAATAATTTAGCAATTGCAGAATTCGATAAAATATCAATAAATCGATGTAGAAATCATAAAACGTTGTATATTTGCCTGCTACTTTTTGTTGAAGTAGCATTTAGTTGTGTTGTTTGGCACTTTATTAAAAGTGTCGTGGTTTTGTTAACCAATGGAAAGCTTCCCTTAAATGGGACGCTTTTTTTTTGTTCTAAACTTTTATAAATAGTTGGTTTTGAAGTGTTTTACTACCTATTTTTTTATTATAAAAATGAATACAAATAAGGCGAAAATAGACTATTTCTGTAGCTTTTAGAAAATTTAACCTGCTTGCAGACCTGGTGGAAAAAATAACCGTATTTGGTTACTAAATAAAGTTTTTAAGTAGTTTAGATGCTTGTTTTTAATTTTTGAGGAAATTTAAGGTGATAAATAATAACAATGTGCTAAAATAAATATTGAAGTTTGAATATTGTAGCAGATTGTTTTGAAAATTTTATTGATTTTTTGATTCTGAAGAGTAGTGCTCTCTTTTTTCTTAAAATGTAAGTGATAACTTCTAAAGTAGAATATTAAACTGTTATTTTTCTTAGTAATTACGATTCAGAAATTAGAGGAACTCTGCATTGTATTCCCAGAATTTTGTGAAGAATAAAACAGCATAAACTAATGCCACAGCAAATTTAAGAGTAGCAGAAGTTATAAGACCAACAAAAGAGCCAATAGAGGCCTTTAAAGCTCTATTTGTGTCTGTTTTATCATAGATCATTTCACCAATAAAAGCACCTAAAAAAGCACCAATTAATATGCCAAACGGTATTGGAGAGAACAAACCAATTATCAAGCCAATAGTGGTGCCATAAACTCCATATTTACTACCTCCAAAGCGTTTAGTACCAACTGCAGGTATAACGTAATCTAGAACCCAAATAAGAAGCGCAATTGCTAAAGTAATTCCTAAAAATGTATAATTAATTGGTATTACAGAAGTAAAATATAAACTAAGTAAGCCGAGCCAACTCGTTAGAGGTCCTGGTAAAACTGGCAAAAAAGAGCCAACAATACCTAGTAATATTAATATGACACCAATAGTAAGTAAAAATATATCCATAGTAAATTTTGTATATAAGACGAAAGTACTAAAACTTTGTTACATTATTTTTAACTATAAAATTAGTTTAAACTAAATAATTAGTTATATTTGCAATATCAAACTAAAACCTTAGTTGAAATTATGAGCAAACAATTAACAAAAGCAGAAGAGCAAATAATGCAAGTTTTATGGGATTTGCAAGAGGCCTCTGTAAAAGAAGTAATAGAAAAGTTACCAAGTCCAAAACCAGCATATAACACAGTCTCTACCATTATAAGAATATTAGAAAACAAAGAATTTGTAGGGCACAAAGCTGTTGGTAGAGGTTTTTTATACCATCCAACAGTAGAAAAAGAAACCTATAGCAACCAGCGTTTACATAAATTAATGAATGGCTATTTTGATGGTTCCTTCAAGAGTATGGTCTCCTTTTTTGTGAAAGAAAACAAAATGGATATGAAAGAATTAGAGAGTATTTTAAAGGAAGTGAACAAAGGGGAGTAGTGCACAGTTTGCGCAATCTGAAACAGATTACAGTTAGAAATGTTTTAAAAAAGCAGTAAAATACTTCAATCTAAAAAATATAAAATCTATGATAAACTATGTAATTCAAGTGGTCTTATTTCAAGTATTATTCTTGGCTATTTATGATTTCTTTCTAAGCAAAGAAACCTTCTTTGTTAAAAATAGATGGTATTTATTAAGCACACCAGTCGTTTCTTTTTTGTTGCCATTGGTTAAAATACCCTCGTTTCAAGAAGCGATTCCACAAAAATATATTTTTTACCTACCAGAAATAATTTTATCACCAGAAAGAGTTATTCAAGAAACATCTTGGTACCAATCTATAAATTATTTAGATATGTTGTTTCTAGGGGGTGTTGTTATTTTTAGCATTTTTTTCGCAACAAAATTAGTAAAAATCATTAAGTTAATAAGGGCTTATAAATTGCGTAAAAAAGAAGGATATACTTTGGTTTTAATTCCGAAGCAAAGCAAAGCATTTTCTTTTTTCAATTATATTTTTTTAGGAGAAGAAATTCCCGATGCTCAAAAAGAACAAATTATTGTCCACGAATTGGTACATAGCAAACAAAAGCACTCTTTAGATTTATTATTTTTCGAGCTTTTAAAAATTGTCATGTGGTTTAACCCAATGGTTTATTTCTATCAAAAAAGAATCACTCTGGTACATGAATATATTTCTGACGCTGTTGCTACAAAATTTGAACCCAAAGATGCGTACATCAATCAATTGCTATCCAACTTTTTTCAGATTGAAAACATTGCGTTTATCAATCAGTTTTATAAACAAACGTTAATTAAAAAAAGAATTATTATGATGAAGAAAAAACAATCAAAGAAAATGAATCAGTTAAAGTATTTGGTATTGATTCCTGTATTATTAAGTATGTTATTTTATACTTCTTGTTCTGAGAATAGTACCGGAGAAATTTTGGTTAAAAAAGAGTTTCAAACGAGGTATTTTGAATTAAAAGATGTTGTTGAGGTTAGTAAAAGTGAGAAAGAAACTTATTTAGACTCCTATTTTGGAACTGGAATACCTGAAGGGAAAGAGGTTTCTTATACCGATTTAACTATCGAAGAGAAAGAAGAATATGACAATATTATGGCTAATATTAACAAAGTTCCTAAAAATGATCAAGTGGATACATTCGGGTATAAGGTTTTTAAGAAGATAAATGGAAGAAAAACATTTGCAATTATTATTGATTTTTCTAAAATTAAAAAAAATAGAAAATATTCTGACGGAACTGTCAACTTCCTTAAAATAGATAAAGCACCAACTTTTCCTGGGTGTGCTTCTGGAGACAGGGACTGTTTTTCTAAAATGGTAAAAAAACATATTTCAAGAAGTTTTGATACTGATTTACCAAATAATCTAGGTTTAAGTGCAGGTAAGAAAAGAGTTTTTATAGGTTTTAAGGTGGATGTAAATGGAAATGTTATTGATGTACAAGCAAGGGCACCACATGTAAAAATAAAGGAAGAAGTAATAAGAGTAATGAATACTTTACCTAAAATGTTACCAGGAGAGCAAGATGGTAAGACTGTTGCGGTAAATTATAATATTCCTTTGTCGCTCTATGTAGATAAAGTAGTTAAAGACTAAAATGAAGAAGAGGGTTTTAATAATAAAAGTCGAAGCGCAAGCTTTGGCTTTTTTATTTTACACTTATTTTAAAAACACTCCTTTATGATGAGTGAGAAGCAAATGCAAGATATTCATTAAATTTTAGTAATTTCACGCTATAAATAGAACTATGTTTGTGCGTTTTTTTTCTTTATTCTTCTTGCTTTTTTTGATCACTTCTTGTGATAATTTTTCATTTTTAAAAAGTAAAAATAATCAAGTATTAGATACTCTTGTTAATTTCTCTTCAGTAGATACTTCACCGTCATTTAAAGAGTGTGATTCTTTAATAGAGAAACAAAAAAAATCTAATTGTTTTAGAACTACAATTCATAAAAAGATAGGAGCAGAGCTGCAAAAACATAAGTTTATTCTTCGAGATTCAATTTCAGAAATTGTGCAGGTAGCTTTAGTAATTAGTGCTGAGGGTAAAGTTGTTTTAGAAGCAATAGTATCATCTAAAGAGATTAAAAAACAATTACCAAAATTAGATAGTATTTTAGAGGTTGCTGTTAGGCAAATACCTGTAATTTACCCTGCAATAAAAAGAGGAATTCCAGTAACTACAAAGTATCGTTTGCCTATTAGAATAGAGTTAAAGTGATAAATTTGCTATTCTTTGTCCTAATTTTCAGGAACAACGAATAGCAAACTTAGTATAAAATAATTGTATTTAGAAATTTATAAATTAAAAACGCAGATGCATTTTTAGTTTAACATGTCCCAAAGTTTGTCTTTTAATTCTTGTAAACCACTTTCTTCAATAGAAGAAATAAATAAAGCTTCTACTCCTTTTGGCAGCTCTGCTTTAATTTCTTCCTTTAATTCGTCATCTAACATATCTGTTTTTGAAATAGCTAATAAACGGTCTTTGTCTAGTAATTCAGGATTGTGTTGTTTCAACTCATTTAACAGAATAGCGTACTCTTTATTAATATCGTCACTATCTGCCGGAATTAAGAATAAAAGCGTAGAATTACGCTCTATATGACGTAAAAAACGATGTCCTAATCCTTTTCCTTCAGCAGCGCCTTCAATAATTCCAGGAATGTCTGCAATTACAAAAGTTTGCTGATTTCTATGTTCTACAATTCCTAAGTTAGGTTTTAGTGTTGTAAACGCATAATCTGCAATTTTCGGTTTTGCAGAAGTTAATACAGATAATAAAGTAGATTTTCCGGCGTTTGGAAAACCAACTAAACCTACATCTGCTAATAACTTTAATTCGATTCTAAACCAACCGTCTTGGCCATCTATACCGGGTTGTGCATATCTAGGTGTTTGGTTTGTAGAAGATTTAAAGTTCCAGTTTCCAAGTCCGCCTTTTCCACCAGGTAATAATACTACTTCTTTACCATTCTCTGTAATTTCATGTAATATTTCATCGGTATCTGCATCTCTAATAATAGTACCTAAAGGCACATCTACAAAAACATCTGCAGCATCGCGTCCTGTACTTCTACTTTTACTACCAGCGCCACCACCCTCAGCTCTAAAGTGTCGTTTAAATTTTAGGTGAAACAACGTCCACATATTTTTATCTCCACGTAAAATAATGTGTCCTCCACGACCACCATCCCCACCATCAGGGCCACCTTTTGTAATGTATTTTTCTCTATGCAAATGCACAGATCCTTGTCCTCCTTTTCCAGAAGTTGCGTACACTTTTATGTAATCAACGAAGTTACCTTCTGTCATAATTTTTATTTATTGTGTAATCGTTTAAATGGGTACTTTTTATTGTGTGCTCTTTTTGGTTGCAGTTTAGTTATTTACAAGCCTAAGCAAGCGCAAAGTTACGCATTTTAAAGGGTATCAAATACGGTTGTAATTCTTTGAGTAATTTCTTCAATAGAACCAACACCGTTAATGCCGTAGTATTTATTTTGAGCTTCAAAATAATCTTTTAAAATAGCGGTTTTTGTATTGTATTCGTTAAAACGGTTTCTAATTTTTGATTCATCAGTGTCATCTGTTCTTCCGCTTGTTTTTCCTCTTTCTAATAAACGGGTTACTAAAATATCTTCAGATACTTCTAAAGCTACCATTCCGTTAATTTGTTCTCCTTTTTCAGCTAAAAAAGTATCTAAAGCTGCTGCCTGAGATTCTGTTCTTGGAAAACCATCAAAGATAAATCCGTTGGCATCTGCATTTTTATCTACTTCTGCTTTTAGCATGTTAATAGTAATTTCATCTGGCACTAAATTACCATCATCCATATATTTTTTAGCCAATACACCGAGCGTTGTTTTATTTTTAATATTGAAACGAAACACATCTCCTGTAGAGATATGAACTAAATTATACATCTCTTTTAAAAATTCTGCTTGTGTTCCTTTTCCAGCACCGGGAGGGCCAAATAATACAATGTTCTTCATCTTTGGTGTTGTTGATAGTTGATATATTTCTGGATAATTTCTACCCAAACCATTATAGTCTAAACCATAACCAACTATAAATTTATCTTCTATACTTTGGCCGATATAATCTATAGGTAGTTCTTTTTTAAATACGTCTGGTTTAAAAAATAAAGTAGCTACTCTTAATTGCTTTACGTTTTTATCCTTAAAAATATTGTAAATTTCTTGCAAGGTAGTGCCAGTATCTATAATGTCTTCTAAAATGATTATAGTTCTGCCGGTTAAATCTTCATTTAGACCTAACAATTGTTTCACATTTTCTGAAGATGAAGTGCCTTCATAGGAAGCTAGTTTTACAAATGAAACTTCACAATCTCCATTAAATTCTCTTATAAAATCTGCGGCAAATAAGAAGCAACCATTTAAAATACCAACAAAAATTGGAACTTCATCTTTTAGTAAGTCTACTTTTACGCTTTTTACTAAATATTTTACAATAGCCGAAATTTTCTCCTTATTGATATAAGGTTTAAAATATAAATCTTGAAGTTTTATAAGGCTCATTATCTTGCAAATATAACTGCTATTGTTCAAATTAAAAAACCGTTTTCTTATGAGTTACTGAAATAACCTCAGCACAAGAAAACGGTTTTTTAAATATTTAATTAGAACTATTTGTTCTTTTCTTCTTTTTTAGAAGTATCATACATAATTGGTGTTGCCACAAATAATGATGAATAGGTACCAACAGCTACACCAATAATAAGTGCAAACATAAATCCTTTAATAGAATCTCCACCAAAGGTAAAGATCGCTAACATTACTAATAATGTTGTTAATGAAGTATTTATTGTTCTACCTAATGTAGAGCTTAAAGCTTTGTCTACAACTTCGCTATATTTCCAATCTTTATGAATTCCTGCAAATTCTCTAATTCTATCAAATATAACCACGGTATCATTTAAGGAGTATCCCACAACCGTTAATATGGCGGCTATAAAAGATTGTCCAATTTCCATATCAAATGGCATAAAGTTATAGGTAATAGAGAATACACTTAATACAATTAATACATCATGAAAAACTGCAATTACAGCGCCAATAGAAAAAGATATTTTTCTAAAACGTAATAAAATGTATAAGAAAACTACTAGTAAAGAGCCAAATACTGAATATAATGCTGATGTTTTAATATCATCTGCAATAGTTGGTTCTACTTTAATATAGCTCATTACACCAGCACCTTCTTTTTCGAAACCTGGTTTAAAGTTGTTATAAGTAGTGGTTCCTAAATATGATTTTAAACCCGTAAATAGTGCGTTTTGTACTTCTTCATCTACCTGTGTTCCTTCATCATCAATTCTATAAACGGTTGTTATTTTTAATTGATTATCTGTTCCGTAAGTTTTTACCTCTGGTGCAGTAACAAATACTTCTTTTAAAGATTCTGCTACTTTGGTAGGGTTCATTGCCTGATCAAAACGAACTACAAAAGAACGACCTCCTTTAAAATCTACCCCTTGCTTTAATCCAATAGAGAAAATAGAGATAAGACCTCCAATAATAATTGCTCCAGAGATGATGTAAGCCAGTTTACGTTTCTTCAAGAATTCTACATTAATACTTTGAAACCATCCTTTAGACAAAGAAGTGTTAAAAGTTAATTTAGCATTTTTCTTTACAGCATCATCAATTAACAAACGTGTAATAAATACAGCAGTAAATAATGAAGTTGCAATACCAATCATTAATGTTAATGCAAAACCTTTAATTGGTCCCGATCCAAAAACATATAAGATAATACCTGTTAAAAGTGTTGTAATGTTTGCATCTATAATTGCAGATAAAGCTCCTTTTACAGAGAATCCTGTTTCTACAGATTGTTTTAAACCTTTCTTTCTGAATAAGCTTTCTTTAATTCTTTCAAAGATAATTACGTTGGCATCTACAGACATACCTATGGTTAAGATAATACCAGCAATACCAGGCAACGTTAACACTGCGTTAAAAGAAGCTAGTATACCAAAGATAAATAAGATGTTTACAATTAATGCAATATCTGCATATATACCCGCTTTACCGTAATATAAAATCATCCAGATTAAAACCAATAAAATAGCCAAACCAAATGAATTGATAGAAGCATCTATAGACTCTTGTCCTAAAGATGGCCCAACAACTTCTATTTGAATAATTCTTGCAGCAGCAGGTAACTTACCCGCTTTTAAAACAGTAGCAATATCTTCTGCTTCTGTAATAGTCATGCTACCACCAGAGATAGAAGTACTACCACCTGTAATTGCATTGTTTACTGTTGGTGCAGTGTACACATTGTCATCTAATACTACAGCAATAAATTTATTTTTTTGAGCAGCTAAGTCTGAAGTTAATTTTGCCCAAGCCTTAGATGCACCACTATTCATAGTCATGCTTACTTCTGGTTTGTTTAATTGGCTAAATACTTGAGACGCATCTAAAATAACATCACCTTCTAAAGGAGCAACATCATTTCTGTTAGATTTAATTGCATATAAAGCTACTAATTCATTTGCTTCAAAAGCTTCTTCAGTATCTGCCGTTTGTGGCGCTGTTGAGAATGATTTATAATCCCATAAGAACTTTACATAACGTAATTCATTCGGAAGTAAGTCTCTAATTTCTTTGTTCCTTAATAAGTTATTTACAGTGGCTGTATCTTGTACCTTAGCATAGCCAATTGTAGAACTTAATTGCGCTTGCATTGGGCTTAAATAAGAGAATAACATTTTTTGATCTACTTGCGTAGAATCAATAGAAGATCCTAATAAGTCATCAATATCATCCTTTTCAACAACTGCTTCAACTTTTTCTATTACAGAAGTATCTTTTAATAATTCTATAGATTTTGAGTTTGCAACAGATAAGTATTGTAATACTTCTGCATTAGAATATACTTCCCAAAACTGTAGTTCAGCTTTACTAGTTATCAAAGTTGTTACACGTTCGATGTCTTTAGCTCCTGGCAATTCAATTTGAATTCTACCAGAGTTTCCAATTCTTTGAATATTAGGAGAAGCTACTCCAAATTTATCTATTCTACTTCTTAGTACTTCAAAAGCAGTACCAATAGAACTATTAATTTCTTCTTGTAAAGTTTCTTTAACTGATATATTGTCTTCGTTAAAAGAAATTTTATCACTTAAGCCTTTAGTTCCAAAAATAGCAGGGTCGCTTAATTTTGTGTCTCCAGCAATTAATTCAAATTCTTGAAAGAATAAATCTAAGTAATTAGAATTACTACTTTTTTGCTTCGTTTCTGCTGTGGTTAAAGCTTGGTTAAAAGCTTCGTTTTTAGAATCGTTAGATAAATTCTTTAAAACTTCTTTTACAGAGACTTGTAAGATAGCATTTACACCACCTTTCAAATCAAGACCAAGATTCATTTCTTTGTCTCTAATATCATTGTACGTGTATTGTGCAACACCTACATTGATAATTTCTTTGTTTGCAATACTGTCTAAGTATTTTTTCTCAGCAACAGCTTTCTTTCTTCCATCATTATCAGTTACCGTTCTTTCTGCATATACTTTTGCATCATCTTCTACTTTGTTAGCAAAAAATGTAAATGATAATTGATATAAACTCACTAATCCGAAAAGGATTGCGAATACTTTAATAAGTCCTTTGTTTTGCATCTTCTATTTTTTTGGTCGACTTTCTTTTTTTTAAAACGAGCAAATATAGTATTTCAATGTAGTCTGTACAATTATTTAGCCACATTTGTGCAGGCGTTTTTGACTATTTTTTCTGATAACTAGATTAAATATATTATTAGGTAATAAAAACAGCTTCGTTAATTTTTTTAAATAGCATATTTTATCCTATTATTCTACCTATAATATTCAAATAGAGTCTGTGTTTAAAATAAGATTAGAGGTAAAAAAAAATCCAGCAAAAGCTGGATTTTAATATAATTATAGTTAAAACTGTGGCTTATAATTCTAATAAACCATTTGTTGCTTTTACACCTTCTGCAGAGGCTGTTAAGTGTGCTTTTTCAGCATCACTTAAATTAATTTCAACAATACTTTCAATTCCGTTCTTGCCTAAAACAACAGGAACTCCAATACATAAATCACTTAAACCATACTCACCTTCTAATAATGTAGAGCAAGGAAAAATCTTTTTAGTATCACAAGCAATTGCCTGTACCATTCCAGAAACAGCAGCTCCAGGAGCATACCAAGCAGAGGTGCCTAATAGGCCTGTTAAGGTTGCACCACCAACTTTAGTATCTTGTAATACTTGTTCTAATCTTTCTTCAGAAATAAATTCTGAAACAGGTATAGAGTTTCTTGTTGCCAATCTTGTTAAAGGAACCATTCCTTTATCTGAGTGTCCACCAATTACCATTCCGTCAACATCAGAAATAGGCGCACCTAAAGCTTCTGCTAACCTATATTTAAAACGTGCAGAGTCTAAAGCTCCACCCATTCCAATAATTTTATTTTTTGGTATTCCAGTTGTTTTATGAACTAAATACGTCATTGTGTCCATAGGATTAGAAACAACAATTATAATTGTATTTGGAGAATGTGCTATTAAGCTTGCAGAAACCATTTTTACAATTCCAGCATTAATTCCAATTAATTCTTCACGAGTCATTCCTGGTTTTCTAGGAATACCAGATGTAATTACACAAATATCAGAATTTGCTGTTTTCGAATAATCGCTTGTACTTCCAGAGATTTTAGTATCAAAACCATTTAAAGAAGCTGTTTGCATCAAATCCATTGCTTTACCTTCTGCAAAGCCTTCTTTAATGTCTAAGATTACAACTTCAGAAGCAAAATCTTTAATGGCAATATATTCTGCACAACTAGCGCCTACTGCACCTGCACCAACAACTGTAACTTTCATATGTTTATTTTTAATTATATTGAATATTTAAGGCGCTAAATTACAAATTTTTAGATGATTTATTTGTTAATTTAAACGAAAAAAAGACACCTATAATTAGATGTCTTTTTATTCTTCTTGGTTGTTGTGCTATTATCTTAAGCTAAAGGCAATACCTAAATTTGCCGTATTGTATTCTTGTAGAGAGTAAGAACCGTATACTTTAAAGAAACCTAAACTTAACCTTGCACCTAAAGTGGTTGTGAATCCACTAGCATCAAAATCTAAGTTTAAAGGATCAATTAATCTTTTTGTAAAATTTTCACTACCAGAGCTATATTCAAGTTCATAAGTACCTGCTACGCTTAATGCAGAAGACCCACTCACATATCCAAAACCTCCATAAATGTTTAGAAAAGGAAAGTTTAAAGATGCTAATGCCTGCACAGTGTATGAGTTTAATTTTAATTCTACAACCCCATTTGTAATATTTACTTCATTTCCATCAGGGTCTTCTATTAAGTTGGTAATAGTCATGTTGGTAAAAGCTCCCATTAAAGAAATATGTAAAGGGGTTTTTCCTAAAGGACCAAACCAATCTGTTATTTCTTTTTTTACTCCTAAACCAAATAATTTACTTTTTGTTTCATTACCGCCTATTTCTGGTACTAATCTTAAAGTAGCTTCAAACTGTCCAGGAAGACCAAGGCTAACCTGAATAGCAGGTGTAGGAACTCCATTTAGTGGTAAGTCAGATCCAAGACCATCAGGCAGTGTAAAATTTCGCTTTAATTCTGGGTGCACACCTCCATTAATGGTTAATTCTGTGTTTGCAGGAATAGTTACTTCAAATCCGTTTATAGCTGCACTACTACTACCTAAAACGGTGGGAGAACTAGCTGGTTTTTGGGTAATTTGATTTGATAAATTTAAAGTATTTACATCAAATATTTTTTGATCGCCTCCAGAGAAAGAGAAGTTTCCTCCAATTGAGATGTCAAATCCTAATGTTTTGTGAACTTTTGCAGTATGATACCATCCGCTACTCATTCCGTAAATAAAGCCTTCAGCGGCGGGTCTTAAATATGCTGTTGTAAGTGTATTTGCGTCAGATGTATCTGCAAATAAGATATTTTCTAGACCGTCCTGTGCTTTCGTGTTAAAGATGAAAGCAAAAATACTTAGTAAAAATAGTATTGATTTTTTCATAATAGATTGATTTAATAACGATTAAGTTCTCTTAAAATTTATAACAAAGGTAAGTTATTCTATAAAAACAACTATTTACTAGATTTTAATACAGCTTTTTGAAAACGCTGAGTTCATTTCATTAAAAAAACCTCAACGATAAGTTGAGGTTTTTTTAATTTTAATAAAGGTACATCTTAGAATTTAAATATCAATTTTTGCATACTTTGCATTTTTTTCAATAAACTCTCTACGCGGCGGTACTTCGTCTCCCATTAACATAGAGAAAACTCTATCTGCTTCTGCTGGGCTATCAATAACAACTTTACGCAAGGTTCTAAATTCAGGATTCATAGTGGTGTCCCAAAGTTGTTCTGCATTCATCTCTCCAAGACCTTTGTAACGCTGTATAGTTGCTGATCCTCCCATTTGCTGCACAATTAAATCTCGTTGATCATCATCCCAAGCATATTCTCTTTTTTGTCCTTTTTTAACTAAGTATAAAGGTGGTGTTGCAATGTAAATATATCCTTGCTCTACCATCTCTTTCATGTATCTAAAGAAAAACGTTAGTATTAAGGTAGCAATATGCGATCCATCTACATCGGCATCACACATAATAACTACTTTATGGTATCTTACTTTTGTTAAGTTTAATGCTCTTGGGTCTTCTTCAGTTCCTATAGAAACACCTAAAGCGGTAAACATGTTTTTAATTTCTTCGTTTTCAAAAACTTTGTGCTGCATTGCTTTTTCCACGTTCAAGATTTTTCCACGAAGTGGCAAAATTGCTTGAAAGTTTCTATCTCTACCTTGTTTTGCTGTACCACCTGCAGAATCTCCCTCTACTAAGAAAATTTCACATTGGGCTGGGTCTGTTTCAGAGCAATCTGATAATTTACCAGGCAAACCACCAATAGACATTACCGTTTTACGTTGCACCATTTCTCTGGCTTTACGTGCTGCGTGTCTTGCTGTTGCTGCTAAAATTACCTTCTGAACAATTATTTTAGCATCATTAGGGTTTTCTTCTAAATAATTGGTTAACATTTCAGATACCGACTGTGATACTGCGGCAGATACTTCTCTGTTTCCTAATTTTGTTTTTGTTTGTCCTTCAAATTGCGGTTCTGCAACCTTTACAGAAACAATTGCTGTTAATCCCTCACGGAAATCATCACCAGCAATATCAAATTTTACATTTTTAAGTAAACCAGACTCATCTGCATACTTTTTTAAAGTACCCGTTAAGCCACGTCTAAAACCAGATAAATGTGTTCCACCTTCATGGGTGTTGATATTGTTTACGTAAGAATGTAAATTTTCTGCATATGAGGTATTGTATACCATTGCAACTTCAACAGGAATTCCATTTTTCTCACCTTCCATAGATATTACTTGCGATGTTAATTGCTCGCGAGTAGAGTCTAAGTATTTAATAAATTCTGGTAAACCTTCTGTACTATGAAAAACTTCAGAAATAAAGTTGCCTTCATCATCTGTGTTTCTTTTATCTGTTAAGGTAATTGTAATTCCTTTGTTTAAATAAGACAGCTCACGCATACGGGTTGCTAATGTTTCATAACTATATTCTGTAGTTTGTTTAAAGATAGATTTGTCTGGAGAGAAAGTAACAATAGTACCCGTAAAATCACTTTCTCCAATTGTTTTTACTGGATATAATGCTTTTCCTTTAGAATATTCTTGACGCCAAACTTTTCCTTCTTTATGAACGGTAGCTACTAAAAGCTCTGAAAGTGCGTTTACACAACTTACACCAACACCATGCAAACCACCAGAAACTTTATAAGAGTCTTTGTCAAATTTACCACCGGCACCAATCTTTGTCATTACTACTTGTAAAGCAGAAACACCTTCTTTTTCGTGCATTCCAACAGGAATTCCACGACCATTATCTTTTGTTGTAACAGAGTTGTCTTCGTTTATTGTAACATCAATTGTATCACAATAACCACCCATTGCTTCATCAATAGAATTATCTACAACTTCATATACTAAATGGTGTAAACCACGTACACCAACATCTCCAATGTACATTGAAGGACGCATTCTTACATGCTCCATTCCTTCTAATGCCTGAATACTGGAAGCATCATAATTATTTTTTTTCTCTTCGCTCATTATATAAAGTGAATTATTTAGTTTTTTGGTTGATAAAACTTGTCTTGGTAAAACAAATTTTATTAAAATCAAAACTACAATTTTTAAAACCCATTTAAAAGCTTTTTAGTGATTTTAGTCTGAAATTATTAACATTTGTTAATTTCTTTAAAGTGCTTTAAAACACCTTAAAATACCTTTATAATTAATTTTAATATTTTTTAATCTAGTTTGAAATAGAAAACACTTTTTAAGGCTTTAAATCTTCTGTTTTGTGGTTTTAGAAATCGCTAAAATGCTAGAAATAGATGTAGTTGTTTCTTTTGAAGCATGCGATTGCTAGAAAATAAGTTTTTTCCATTTTTTTCATATTAAACTTATGCTAAAAAGAATACGCTATTTTTCTGCTTAATTTATTATATCAATAATTAATTATCAATATTTTACATATAATTCAACGGTTTTATAAAATTATAGAAAAGAGGTTTTTGAATCGTTTTTTCTATATATATTTGCTCGCAATCAATTTATAATGAGAAACAATAATAACAATCGTAATTTTAATAATCCTAATTTTTAGGACGGAAGGTTGTTGTTTAAAAATATATAAAGCCTTCCAAAATTTGGAAGGCTTTTTTTTGAATCAAAAATTAAAGACATGAGTAAAATAATGACGGTAGACATTTTGTCTAGTATTAAAGGAGCAAAGCCATCTGAGTCCGTAAATAAATTATTTGATGTAATTAAAAACGCAAATAAGAATACTACTTTACATACAGTTTCTACAAATGTTGTGTCTTTAGATGATTTAAGAGCGGATGAAGTAATTGAGAGTTCTGCAATAGAAAAGCAGTTGATCAAAGAAAACTTTCCAAAAGAGAAAAACGGATTTTTAGTGGTTGCTAAAGTGATAGAAGATTAATATGGAGTCTCAAATACATAAAATTCATCAACAACTGGTGAACAAAGAAATAGCTTGTGCAAGTTTAGTGCAAGATAGATTAGATTTATTAAAACAAAACACACACAATTCTGTAAATGCTTTATTAGAAGAAACAGCTTTAGCTTTGGCTAAAAAAGTAGATGCTAAAATAGCAAACGGAGAAGAAATTGGTTTGTTAGAAGGCATTCCATTCGGAATTAAAGACGTGTATATGTTGCAAGGAACGCATACTACCGCAAGTTCAGATCTTTTAAAAAACTACAAGGCTGCTTATACGGCAACTGCTATTCAGAAATTATTAGATGCCGGCGCAATTCCTTTAGTAAAAGAAAATTGTGATTCTTTTGGACACGGTTCTTCTTCGGAAAACACCATTTTCGGAGCCGTAAAAAATGCAGTAAATACTAATTTAGTTGCTGGCGGTTCTAGCGGAGGCTCTGCCGTAAATGTTGCGAAAGATTATACGGTGTTTTCAATTGGTGGAGATACGGGTGGTTCTATTCGACAGCCTGCAGGATATAATAAAGTATACGGATTTAAACCAACTTATGGCAGAATTTCTAGGTATGGCTTAATGGCATATGCGTCTTCTACAGATTGTGTTGGGCCTATTGCAAAGTCTATTGAAGATGTTAGAATTGTCTTAAATGTTATGGGTGGAAAGGATGCAAGAGACCAAACAAGTTTTATTTCTGAAGCGGTTGCAACGGATCTAAAATTACCAGCAATAAAGACAGTTGGTTATTATAAAAACTTTATCGAAAGTGCTGCAATTAGTGCAGAGGTAAAAGCAAATTTCTTAGCAACCTTAGAAAAAATAAAAGCCAAAGGAATTGCAGTACAAGCATTAGACTTTTTTGATGCAGATATTTTAGTTTCTACCTATTATACATTAGCAATGGCAGAAACTGCCTCAAATTTATCTCGTTTAGACGGTACAAATTATGGTGCAAGAATAGAAGGAGCTAATTTAAAAGATACCTATTCAATTACAAGGTCAGAAAATTTTTCTGAGGAAACAAAAAGAAGAGTTGTTGGTGGAAACCAGGTTTTATCGCAAGGTTTCGCTGATGAGATTTACCTAAAAGCACAAAGTTTAAGAAATCAGATTTCAGGAAGGTTTACAGAAGATTTTAAGGAAGTTGGTATTATTCTATCACCCGTTACTCCTCAAAATCCTCCAGAAATTGGCGAAAGTTTAGAAGATCCTTTGGCAATGTATTTGTCAGACGCATATACAGTTGGTTTTAGTTTAGGCGGATTACCAACGTTAACGATGCCAAAAGGAACGGCAACAGGAATACAAATTACAGCAGATAAGAAAAAAGATGCGGAAGTTTTACAATTCGGAATCTTCTTAAACGATATTTTATAATGGAATTAGCGCAAATACATGAGGTTTTAAAAGCCCACGATTTAGAATTGATTATTGGGTTAGAAACGCACGTTCGTTTAAATACAAAATCCAAATTATTTTGTTCTTGTCCAAATGAGGAAACAGAAATTCCGAATGAAAACATCTGCTCCGTTTGTACAGGACAAATGGGCGTTTTACCAGCCATTAATAAAGAAGCAATTACAAAAGCTATTTATTTTGGAAAAGCAGTAAATTCTTCTTTTTCAAATGAAGTAACTTCTTGGGATCGGAAGCATTATGAATATCCAGACAATCCTAAAAATATACAAATAACGCAGTTCCATAACCCTGTAATTCCGGATGGTGAAGTTTCTTGTTATAGAAATGATGGATCTCAATTTACCGTTTCATTAACGCAAACACATATTGAGGAAGATGCTGCAAAATTAATGCACGAGAAGAAAATTTCTTTAGTAGATTTTAACAAAGCGGGTGTTCCTTTAATAGAAATTGTTACAGATCCTTGTATTCGTAATATTGATGATGCTTCTACCTATGCACAATACATTCAAAGAATTGTTCAGAATTTAGGTATTTCTAATGCGAATTTAGAAAAAGGAGAGTTTAAATCTGATGTTTCTGTTTCGTTAAGAAAGATTGGCGGAACTACTTTGAACCCAAGAACCGAAATTAAAAACTTAAATTCTTTTAAGTTTATGGTAGAGGCTTTAAAGGAAGAAATTGAGAAGCAATTAAATTACTTTACAGCGCATAAAGAATTTAGACCAGAACAAACTACGGTTTTATGGGATGCAGATTTAAAGCAAACTAAAACCATGCGTACAAAGGAATTTGAGGCAGATTACCGTTTTATTTCTGAACCAGATTTACCTTTTGTATCTATAAAAGATGTTGTAGAAAGTATTAAAATAGATGCAAGTGCATTGCCTTATGCTGTAGAAACAGTATTGATTAAAGGCGGTGTTTTACCGCAAGATGCAAAGTTTTTTACTGCAGATGCCATTCGTTCTAAAACATTTATGACCATAAACAATACCCTTAAGGATGCGTCTTTTGTTGCAAAAACATTGGTAAATAATTTGGATGCAGATGGGTACGAGAATATTCATGATGTAGCAGATTTAGTAACAATTTTCGAATTATTTAAAGCGGATAAAATTACTTCTGTTTTGGTTCAAAACGGAATTACATCTTACTTAAAAGATGCTAATTTTGATTATAAAAAGTACTTCGATGACAACACAATCTCGGAAGCTGAAATTACAGCTGCAATTGCAACCGTAGTTCTAGAAAACGAAGTAATTGCAAATGATATTAAAAATGGAAACCAAGGAAAAGCAGGTATTCTTGTTGGTAAAGTAATTGCCATTATTGGAAAAGGTGCTTCTGGTAAGGTAATAAGAGAAGGAATTTTAAAAGCAATTCGCGAAAAAGGAGCCATTACAGACTCGCCAGTATCGATTAGCGAAAAGCCATTAGCAATGGGCGAAGAGCCAATAGTAAAGGGCCAACAGCCAACAACCAATAGCGAGCAGCCAATAATAATTAAAGAAACCTATAGAACACATAAAATATCTGAATTATCAGAAGCTTCAATTACAAAAAAAGTAACCTTATCTGGTTGGGTTTCTAGTGTTAGAGATCATGGAGAATTAATATTTATCGATTTAAGAGACTCAAGTACACAGATTTTTCAGGTGCGTTTAAGCAGCCAGTCGTTTCCTAATTTAGACGAGTTGGTAAAATTAAAGCCAGAATCTGTTATTGCGGTAACAGGAGTTGTTGTGCAAAGAAGAGAAGACGATTATAATGCAGGTTTAAGAACTGGTAAATTAGAATTAGAAACATTAGATTTAGAAATTTTAAATCTTGCTAAAACGTTGCCTTTCGAAATTAAAAGAGCTTTTAAAAGTAATGAGAAAGTTCGTTTTGAATACAAGTTTTTAGACCACAGAAATGAAGAGGTTCGACGTGCAATTGTAAACAGACATAAAGTAATAAAATTACTGCGTGATATTTTAGACGAAGAAGAATTCTTAGAAATTGAAACACCTATTTTAACTGCAGGAACAGATGAAGGTGCAAGAGAATTTATTGTACCAACAAGAAAACAAGCAGGTTCTTTTTATACATTACCACAGGCACCACAGCAATTTAAGCAGATGTTAATGGTGGGCGGATTTGAAAAGTATTTTCAAATTGCACGTTGTTTTAGAGATGAAGATTCTCGTGGAGACCGTCAGCCAGAATTTACACAATTAGATCTTGAGATTGCGTATGCAAGCATGCAACAAATCATCGATTTAAATACAAAGATGTTTAATGAAGTAGTGCATAAAATCTACGGTAAAAAATGGATTTTACATCCGTTTGAGGTAATTACCTATAAAAATGCCATGGATAAATATGGTTGCGACAGACCAGATTTACGCTACGGTTTGCAGATGAAAGACATTACCGAGATTGTAAAAGACACAACCTTTCAAGTTTTTAGCAAACCTATTGATGCAGGCGGAATTGTAAAATGTATTAAGGTTTCTGCAAAAGAGCAAGGAAACAAAAGAATGTCTAAGGGGCAAATTGAAAACTTAACAGCTATTGCGCAGCAAAATGGTTTGGGCGGATTGGCATATATTATTGTGAATGAAAACGAATTGCAATCTCCAATTATTAAGTTTTTAGGTGAAGAAATTGCAGCAAATATTATAAAGGCAACAGCTGCGCAAGTTGGTGATATTGTATTTTTCTCAGCAGCAGATTATGCAACAGCAAACAAAGCGTTAGACGCGGTGCGTCAAGAAATGGGTAGAATTCTAAAATTGATCAATCCAAAAGAATTAAGACCAGCTTGGGTAGTCGATTTCCCGATGTTTGAAAAGACAGAAGAAGGTAGATGGACGTTTACCCACAATCCGTTTTCTATGCCAGCAATCTACGATTTAGAGAAGCATATGAACGGAGAAGGAGAGGAGATAGGAACTATTATTGCGCAACAATACGATTTAATTTTAAATGGTTTTGAGATTGGTGGAGGTTCTGTACGGGCACACAAAGCAGAAATTCTAGAAGCAACCTATAAAAATATGGGGTACAATAAAGAGGAAATGATGAAAAGTGTTGGTACCATGCACAAAGCATTTCAATACGGTGCGCCACCGCATGGTGGAATTGCTTGGGGAGTAGATCGTTTAATGATGATTTTAGAAAAGAAAGCATCTATTAGAGAAGTAATGGCATTTCCAAAAACAGGGTCATCAGAAGATTTATTATTTAATGCACCTTCTATTTTATCAGATAAAAAAGTAGAGGAAATGAATGTGAAGATTATTCGAAAGTAAAACGAAAGACACAGAGTTTTTGTCTAAAAAATAATTTAAAATAAAGGTTGTTTAATTTAAAAATCTAACCTATTTTTGTAATATATATGAACACAAATACAAAAAATACGTGGTGGTGGAACTCTCTTAATTAATAAGTGAGAACTAATCCTATATTTATAATATAAAAAAGGCTTATCTCACGATAAGCCTTTTTCAATTCTATAAAATGAAGAATATACATTTCAAAACAATTCATAAAACAAAGATTGCAGACACAGTAACGCCTGTAGGCTTGTATTTACGCTTTAGAGACAAATATGCAAACACGCTTTTGCTAGAAAGTTCAGATTATCATAGTAAAGAAGAGAGTTTTTCTTTTATAGCTATTGAACCAATAGTGAGCATGAAAGTAGACGATTATAAGTTTACAGTTTCGCATAAAGGAACTCAAATTGAGCGCCAGCCAATTGATAAAAACTTTTATCAGCTATTTGATAAATTTACGAACTCAATAACATTGGATTGCCCCGCAGAATTAAAATCATATAACGGTTTGTATGGGTACACCACATTTGATTCTGTTCAGTATTTTGAAAACATAAAATTTACCAATAAAAAAGCACCTTCTGCAATACCAGAGATGCAGTACAGTTTCTATCGATTTGTAATTGCCATCAATCATTTTAATGATGAAATGACATTGATAGAAAATATAGAAGAAGGCACCGAATCTCGTATTCATGAAGTGCAAACAATTATAGATGCGCAAGCATTTAATACACAGAAATTTGAAATTGTAGGAGAGGAGACCTCAAATGTTACAGGAGAAGAATTTAAAGAGTATGTAAGAAAAGCAAAATCGCATTGTAAAAGGGGAGATGTTTTTCAGTTGGTCTTATCGCGCCAATTTCAGCAAGAATTTAAAGGAGATGAGTTTAATGTTTATAGAGCATTGCGTTCTATAAATCCATCGCCATATTTGTTTTATTTCGATTACGGAAGTTTTAAATTAATGGGTTCTTCACCAGAAGCACAAATTAAAATAGGAGAGGGTAAAGCAACGATTAACCCTATTGCTGGGACGTTTAGAAGAACGGGTGATATGGCAGAAGATTTAAAATTGGGTAAGAAATTATCTGAAGATAAAAAAGAAACTGCAGAACACGTAATGCTTGTAGATTTAGCACGGAACGATTTAAGCAAGCATGCAGACAATGTAACTGTAGCCGTATTTAAAGAAGTACAGTATTTTAGTCATGTAATTCACTTAGTTTCTACTGTAAGAGGAAAAATTAAAGGCAACCCTATTGAAATTGTTGGAGACACGTTTCCGGCAGGAACCCTAAGTGGTGCGCCCAAATATAAGGCAATGGAGTTGATTAATAAATATGAAAACCAGACTCGGGGCTTTTACGGCGGTGCAGTTGGTATTATTGGTTTAGATGGTTCCGTAAATTTGGCAATTGCCATTCGTTCTTTTGTAAGTAAAAATAATGTTTTGTATTCGCAAGCAGGCGCAGGAATTGTAATTCATTCTGATGAAGCAAAAGAATTACAAGAAGTAAATAATAAGTTAGCAGCGTTAAAGAAAGCGTTGTTTTTAGCAGAGAATATTTAAAAAATGTTTTTCGCTTTTGGCTGTTAGCATTTCGCTAAAAGCCAAGAGCCAGAAGCCAAAAGCTTTTAAAATGAAAATATTAATATTAGATAATTACGATTCTTTTACTTACAATTTAGTGCACATGGTAGAGAAAATTACAGGGAATTTTCCTGCAGTTTTTAGAAACGATGAAATTAGTATTGAGGAGGTAGGGAATTATGATGTGATTATGTTGTCTCCAGGACCAGGAATACCTGATGAAGCAGGTATTTTAAAAGACGTAATTAAAAGGTATGCAGGCATTAAACCAATCTTTGGGGTGTGTTTAGGTTTGCAAGCAATTACAGAAGTTTTTGGTGGAACCATCATCAATTTAGAGGATGTTTTTCACGGAGTGGCAACAGAAATGCATATTACAGCCAAAGAGGCTGTTATTTTTAAAGATGTTCCAGAAACATTTTTAGCAGCACGTTACCATTCATGGGCAGCAACAGATGAAGGTTTTCCAGAAGAAATTCTGGTTACTGCTAGAGATGAAGATGGTTTAATTCAAGCAATTCAGCATAAAATATTTCCAATTTCAGCAGTGCAGTTTCATCCAGAATCTATTTTAACGGATGTTGGAGAGCAGTTATTGAGAAACTTTATAAATAGTGTTAAAAAATAATAAAAGAGGTAGTTGACAAAGTTTTGAGATAACTTTGCAGTAGCCCTTTATTACTTTCAAACATTTAGAATTTAATTCAAATGAAAGCAATTTTAAACAAGTTATATAATCACGAAAGATTGTCTAAATCTGAAGCAAAACAGGTCTTAAAAGACATTGCTGCAGAAAAGTACAATGATGCCCATTTAGCCTCGTTTATGACGGTTTTTATGATGCGTCCTATTACCGCAGATGAGCTTTCTGGTTTTAGAAGTGCCTTGATAGAATTGTCTGTAAAAGTAGATTTATCAACGTACAACACCATTGATATTGTAGGTACTGGTGGCGACGGAAAAGATACTTTCAATATTTCTACACTAACATCGTTTATTGTTGCAGGAACCGGACAGAAAGTGGCAAAACATGGTAATTATTCTGTGTCTTCGCAGTCAGGTTCTTCAGATATGTTAGAAAGCTTTGGCTACAATTTTACAAATGATGAAAGTATATTGAGAGCACATTTAGAGGAAGCAAATATTTGTTTTCTACATGCACCAAAATTTCATCCGGCCATGAAAGCTGTAAGTCCAACAAGAAAAGCGTTGGCATTAAAAACGTTTTTTAATATGTTAGGTCCTTTAGTAAACCCTAGTTCACCTAAGAATCATATGTTAGGAACTTTTAATTTAGAAATTGCACGTTTGTATAATTATATTTTACAAGAAGAAAACGTTAATTACGGCATTGTGCACGCATTAGACGGTTATGATGAAATTTCTTTGACAAGCGGATTTAAATTTTTCACCAGAAACGGAGAGCAAATTATAAACCCAGAAGATTTAGGTCAAAAGAGAATTCAGCAATCAGAAATATTTGGAGGAAATTCGGTAGCAGATGCCGCAAAGATTTTTAAGTCTATTATAGAAGGAAACGGAACGGAAGCTCAAAATAATGTTGTGCTTACAAATGCCGCTTTCGCATTAAAAATTGTAGATGAAACAAAGAGTTTTGAAGCTGCCTTTAGTGAAGCGAAAGACGCTCTTTTGGGATTGAAAGCAAAGCAAACATTAGAGAAATTAGTGCGTATTTAAAATGACAAAAAAGAAAAATAGTTTGATCTCAATTATACCTGCCTTTTTATTAATGGGAGCGGCAGTTGGTATTCAAACCACAAATATTTTAAGGGATACGGTAATAGGATTCATTGTAGGAATTATCGGTTACTTTTTTTTAAAGCATAGAAATAAAATAATTAATAATAAAAAGTCATAAAATGACAATATTAGATAAAATAATCGCATTTAAAAAGACAGAAATTGCTAAGATTAAGGCAGAGGTTCATATTAAGAAATTAGTTGAAAGCCCAAATTTTGGAAGAGAAGTTTTCTCATTAAAAAAATCTTTATTAGAAGTTGGTTCAACAGGCATTATTGCAGAGTTTAAGCGCCAGTCTCCATCTAAAGGTATTATTAATGATACTGCAACAATTGCAGATGTAACCAACGGATACTTAGACGCCAATGTTGCTGCACAGTCAATTTTAACAGATACTTCATTTTTTGGTGGTTCTATGGCAGATTTGATGGAAGCAAGAGTTATCAATCAACAAAAACCAATCTTAAGAAAAGACTTTATTGTAGACGGATTTCAAATTGTAGAGGCAAAAGCTATTGGTGCAGATGTAATTTTATTGATTGCTGCTTGCTTAACTTCCGAAGAATTAAAAAACTACGGAAACCTAGCAACAGATTTAGGATTGGAAGTTTTGTATGAAGTGCATACGCAAGAAGACTTAGATAAAATTAATGATTTAGATAATAAAATTATTGGAATTAATAATAGAAATTTAAATACTTTTGAAGTTGATTTAGAGAATTCTATCAAACTATCAAATCAAATTCCTGATAGTAGCTTAAAGATCTCTGAAAGTGGAATTTCAGACCCGAAAATTATTATGGGTTTAAAAGAATATGGTTTCCAAGGCTTTTTAATAGGAGAAAATTTCATGAATAAAGAGAATCCTGGTGAGGCTTGTTTAGAATTTATTAGTCAAATTAGATAGTTATGAAACTAAAAGTTTGCGGAATGAAATACGTAGAAAATATCCAACAGGTTGCGGCATTGCAGCCAGATTATTTGGGTTTTATTTTCTATGAAAAATCGAAAAGAAATTTTGAGGGTATTATTCCAGAACTTCCAAAGTCAATTAAAAAGACGGGGGTTTTTGTAAACGAGATGCTTGAGATTGTAATTTCTATGGTTGAAGAATATCGTATTGAAGCCATACAATTGCACGGAGATGAATCTGTTGACTATATAATTAAATTACAAAACCAATTATTAGAAAGAAGAGCCTTATTTGTTGAAGAAAATAAACAGATAAAAAAGAAGAAAAACCAACATTATATCTCTGAGAATAAGGTTGAAATTATTAAAGTGTCTGGCATTAAAGACGAATTTAATTTTGATGTTTTAAAACCTTATTTAGAAGTAGTTGATTTCTTTTTGTTTGATACCAAAGGAAAAGAAAGAGGAGGAAACGGAACAAAATTTGATTGGAAAGTATTAAAAAAATATCCTTTTAAAAAACCGTTCTTTTTAAGTGGAGGAATTGGGTTATCTGATGTTAAAGAGGTTCAAGAAATAATAAATTCAGAACTACCACTTCACGGGCTAGATGTAAATAGTAAGTTTGAAAGTGCACCAGGAAAAAAGAATATAGAAGAATTAAAGAAGTTTAAAAAAGAGTTAACTGTTTAGATTTTTAGGTGTTTAAACGAATTAACAAGTTCACGATTACACAATAGAAAAGATATGAAATCAAAATTTCACCCAGACAAAAATGGATATTTCGGACAATTTGGAGGTGCGTTTATTCCAGAATTATTGCATCCAAATGTGCAAGAATTGGCAGATAATTATATTCAAATTATCGAATCTGAAGAATTTCAAGTAGAGTACAAAGACTTGTTAAAAGAGTATGTTGGTAGACCAACACCTTTGTATTTAGCAAAAAGATTGTCAGAAAAATATGGTGCACATGTTTATCTAAAACGCGAAGATTTATGTCATACAGGTGCACATAAAATTAACAATACGGTTGGCCAAATTTTAATTGCAAAGAAATTAGGTAAAACGAAGATTATTGCAGAGACAGGCGCAGGGCAACACGGGGTTGCAACGGCTACAGTTTGTGCATTAATGGGATTAGAGTGTACCGTTTTTATGGGCGAAAAAGACATTGTACGTCAGGCACCAAATGTTACTAGAATGAAAATGTTGGGGGCAAAAGTAGTGCCAGCAATTAGTGGTTCTAAAACGTTAAAAGATGCAACAAATGAAGCAATACGTTATTGGATTCAGCACCCAGAAACCTTTTATTTAATTGGTTCTGTTGTAGGTCCTGCACCGCACCCAGATATGGTTGCACGTTTACAAGCAATCATTTCAGAAGAAATGAAATGGCAATTAAAAGAGAAAACAGGAAAAGAGAACCCAGACACAATTATTGCATGCGTTGGCGGAGGTTCTAATGCTGCTGGTGCTTTTTACCATTATTTAGATGATGAAGATGTAGAATTAATTGCTGTTGAAGCAGCGGGGTTAGGGGTGCATTCTGGCGAAAGTGCTGCAACTTCTCAATTAGGGCAAGTGGGTATTATTCATGGAAGTAAAACCATTTTAATGCAAGATGAATATGGGCAAATTATAGAACCGTATTCTATATCTGCAGGTTTAGATTACCCTGGAGTTGGCCCTTTACATGCTTTTTTATATGAAAGTGGTAGAGCAAAGTTTATGAGTGCTACAGATCAAGAAGCCTTGGATGCGGCTTTTGAGTTGACAAAGATAGAAGGAATTATTCCTGCTTTAGAAACGGCACATGCGTTAGCTGTTTTAGATAAAATTACGTTTAGAAAAGACCAGGTGGTAGTTGTAAATTTGTCGGGTAGAGGAGATAAAGATTTAGAAATTTATACAAAGTACTTAGAAGCATAAAAAAGATGAATAGCAATATAGAATATATTGAAAAAGAGCTAGTAGGCTTAAGGAACGAGTTAAAAAACCATTCTTTATACAAGAAATTGCATACATTAGAAGATGTGCAAACATTTATGTCTTTGCATATTTTTGCAGTATGGGATTTTATGTCGCTTTTAAAAGCAATACAGATTAATTTAACCTGTGTTTCAATTCCTTGGACACCTGTTAAAAATGCAGAATTAGCGCGTTTTATTAATGAGATTGTAGTTGCTGAAGAAAGCGATCATGATGCCCATGGAGTAGTTAAAAGTCATTTTGAAATGTACTTGACGGCGATGGATGAGGTGGGCGCAAATCCTAGTAAAATGAACGATTTGCTTCAATTATTAGAATCAAATATTTCCGTAGAAAAGGCATTGGAAAGCGTAACAATACCGAATGCAGTAAAAGAGTTTCTAAGTTTTACATTTGATATTATAAAAACAAATAAAACACATTTAATTGCAGCTTCCTTTACCTTTGGTAGAGAAGATGTAATACCAGATATGTTTATCAGTATTATTGAAAAAGCTACGCTTGAAAACGATAAATCTTATGATAGCTTTAATTACTATTTAAAGAGACATATAGAATTAGATGGCGATGAGCACGGCCCTTTGTCTTTAAGAATGATTGAAGAATTATGTGGTAGTGATGCACAGAAATGGGAAGAAGTTTTAGAGACAGGTAAAAGAGCACTGCAATTAAGAATTAACTTATGGAGTGCTATAGAGCAAGAAATAACAGCACAATTAAAAGTAGTAATATGAATTCGATTCAAGAATTATTTCAGAAAAAAGAGGCTAACATATTGTCTATTTATTTTACTTGTGGCTATCCTAAATTAGAAGATACTACCAAAGTAATTTTGGCATTAGAAGAAAGTGGAGTAGATTTTATTGAGGTTGGTTTACCGTATTCAGATCCTTTAGCAGATGGCCCAACGATACAAGAGAGTAGCCATGAAGCTTTAGAAAATGGTATTAATTTAGATATTATTTTTGAGCAACTAAAAACGATTAAAGAAACAAATAAGACGCCATTAATAGCAATGGGCTATTTGAATCAGTTATTAAAATATGGTGAAGACAAATTTTGTAAAGCATGTGTAGATGCTGGCATAGATACCGTTATTTTGCCAGATTTACCAATGGTAGAGTTTGAAAATCATTACAAACAACTATTCGAAAAATACGGACTTACAAATGTCTTTTTAATAACACCTCATACATCAGAAGAGCGCATTAGAAAGATAGATTCTTATTCTAAGGCCTTTATTTATGTAGTTGCATCTGCTTCTATTACCGGTGCAAAAGGATCCATTTCTAATAACCAGATTGGGTATTTTGAGAGAATAAAAGCAATGAAGTTACAAAGTAAACTAATTATAGGTTTTGGTATTTCTGATAAAACAACGTTTGATACAGCTTGTTCTTATGCAAACGGAGCTATTGTAGGTTCTGCCTTTATAAAGCATATAGGAACTGCAGGAATAGGTAAGATTGATGCTTTTATAAAACCAATTATTTCTTAAAATAAAAAAAAGCGAAACCGATAAAGTTTCGCTTTTTTTATGAATTATAAAATTATTTAATTTACGCGAATTAGCTTGATGTCAAAAAGTAAAACAGCATCTCTAGGTATTGAGCAAGATCCTCTGCTACCATAGCCTAAATTAGAGGGAATTAGTAAAACTCCTTCTCCACCTTCTTTGAAAAGCTGAAGCCCTTCTGTCCATCCATTAATTACTTGGTTTAAGCCAAAAGAGACGCCAGCAGCATTACTTTGGTCAAAAGTATTACCATCTAGAAAATACCCTTTATAAGCAACCGTAACATTAGATGCGCTTGTAGGTCTTGCCCCAGAACCTTCATTGTCAATTACATAATATAAGCCAGAATTAGTTCTGGTAGCATTTAAATCATTAGCTTCTATGTATGCAATTATATCTGCTTCAGTTTGTGCCTCAAAATTAGAGTCATTATTTAAACAGACATTATCATTTTTGGAGCATGAGTTTAAAATAAGTAGCGAAAAAATAAGGTATAAGTAATATTTCATTTTTTTTAATTTAGGCGAATATACTCTGATTATTCTAATAAACCTTTTCTCCGTTTAAATATGTTGATGTGGCAGTTGTTTTATGAATTTTACTTCCGTCAACTTTCATAATATCTTGATTTAAAATCACAAAATCAGCAAACTTACCAACTTCTATACTCCCTTTTTCATCTTCTTCAAAGTTAGCATATGCAGCCCAAATTGTCATCCCTTTTAAGGTCTCTTCTCTGGTTAAAGCATTTTCCATTTGAAACCCATCTTTAGGGTAGTTGTCGATGTCTTTTCTAATAGTGGCTGCGTAAAAAGTTAAAAACGGATTTACCTGTTCTACAGGGAAATCTGTTCCTAAAGCAATTTTCCCATAGGTATTTAATAGTTTTTTAAAAGCATATGCACCCTGCATTCTTTCTGCTCCAACTCTGTCCTCTGCCCAATACATATCTGAGGTAGCATGTGTTGGTTGCACCGAAGGAAGAATATTATCAAAATGATTAAAATCTTCTTTAGAAATTATTTGTGCATGTTCAATTCTCCAACGTCTATTTTTAGCGTCTTTTAAAACTTCTTTATACGTTTTTAACATCCAAGTATTTGCAGAATCTCCAATAGCATGTGTATTCATTTGATATTCTGAAGCCGCAATTTGTTTTGCAATTTCCTGATATCTTTTTGGGCTGTAAATTAACGCACCAAAATGAGTATCTCTATCTGAATAAGAAGAGCGCATGGCAGCGCCTCTAGAACCTAAAGCACCATCTCCATAAACTTTAAAAGAACGCACATTTAATCTATCGGTTTTTAGTTTTCCTTTATTTATATAATAGTCAATTTGTGATTGCTTATCTGCTGAAACCATTGCATAAATACGCATTTTTAATTTTTTAATTTTTTGTAAACTATCTATCAATTCTATAGTTTCTCTGTCTAAACCTGCGTCATCAACAGTAGTTAATCCGTAAGAGAAAGCTATTTTTTCTGCATCTAATAATCCTTGAATTGCTGCTGTTTTTGAGGTTTTCGGGAGTTTGATAAAATCCATGGCTGCATCAATTAAAACCCCAGTAAGTTCTCCATCTTTTAAGATAATTTCACCACCAGAAATCTTTGTATTTTTTGTGATACCAGCTAAATCAATTGCTGCCTGATTTACTAACAAAGCATGCCCATCAACCCTACCAATAGCAACAGGAATTGTTGGAAATAAGGCGTCTAATTTTTCTTTGATTGGAAATTCTTTAACTTCCCAATCATTTTGATCCCAGCCACGACCGGTAATAAAAGTGGTGTTTTTTTCTTTTTGAAAAGTAACAAGCTTCTTTAATACTTCATCATAACTTTTAGTGCCTTCTAAAGAAACTTTTTGCTGTTGCAACCCCATTCTATAAAAATGACAGTGTGCATCTATTAAACCCGGAACTATGGTCTGATTTTTGGCGTCTATAATAGAACTCGATTGGTATTTGCCTGTAATTTCTTCATTTTCACCAATAGCAATAAACACACCGTCCTTAATAGCGAAGGCTTCTGCTTGGCTAAAATTAGTATTTACGGTGTAGGTATTTGAATTGATAACAATTAAATCTACCACTTCTTTAGTGCATGAAAAAAGTAAGACTGCGGTAACGAAGAGTAAAAGTGTTTTTTTCATTTTTTGATTCTTTATTTTATGAGTTGATATAGATATTATAGGCGCAATACAGTAATAAAAATTGTAACGGAATTCTAATAAAAGCAATCTTTTTAGAACCAATAGCGGGTTTAGCTTTTGTTGCATCCCAAATATGAATGGGTAGAAAAAGAAGCAATAGAATAAAGATACCGGCAGCCGCATTTTCTAAAGTTTCAGTGAAAAACAAACCCAACCCTGCCATAAATTCAAGAACGCCAAAAATATAATTGATAGTTAGTTTTGGAAGAAAATTAGGGATAAAATTCTTAAAAAACTTCGGTCTTATAATGTGCATAATTCCTGCAAAACAGAAAAGTATACCAAATAAAATTCTTGAAATTAGTATCTTGGTTTCCATAAATTTATGGTTTTATAGCGATGTTATTGTATAAGTATTTGTCCATTAAATAAACAAGACTCGCCATAGAAGCACTTCCTAATTCTAGTTCTCTTTTGTTCACCTTATCAAAAGTATCTCTATTTGTGTGATGGTAATCAAAATAACGTTGACTATCTGGTCTGTAACCAACTAAGGTTACATTTTCTCCTTTTAAAGGCGAAATATCTGCACCAGAACCACCTGCATCTAAATCATGCAAACCATAAGGTGCTAAAAGTTTTTTCCAACTCTGTAGCAGTTTTGTGTTTGAAGCATTTGCTTGAATAGAGAAGCCTCTGGGTGTATGTCCACCAGCGTCTGACTCTAAACCGCCAATATGATTTTCTTTATTAAACTTTGCCAATTCAGCGTATTTCTTCGCACCACGCGTTCCGTTCTCTTCATTCATAAAAAACACAAATCGAATGGTGTTTTTTGGTTTGATATTATTTCTTTTAAATAAGTAAGCCACCTCTAAAGATTGTACAACACCTGTGCCATCATCATGCGCACCTTCTCCCAGGTCCCAAGAGTCTAAATGCCCACCAACAACAAAAATATTTTCTGGTGTTTCTGTTCCTCTAATTTCTCCGACAACATTAAAAGAGGGTGCATCTGCGAGTGTTTTACAGTTTTGCTTAAAATAGAATTTTAAAGAAGGATCTGCTTTTAAATCTGCACTTAAAATAGTAGCAGCTTTGCTACTAATTGCGGCAGCAGGAATGTGTTGCTCTTTTGGTATATTGTTATATGTCATTGTTCCTGTATGCGGAAAATCATCTTCAGAATTGGTCATAGAGCGCACAATTACGCCCAATGCACCAAATGGACCACAAATTGCAGCGCCTTGCACTCTTTGATCTACACAGCCCCCATAAGCACTAAATGTATTAATTAAAGTAGCATCAAAAGGCCTATTAAAAAACACAATTTTACCTTTCATTTGTGTTCCTAAGGCGGCAGCTTCTTCTAACGATTTTACTTCGATAACTTCTGCTAAAATACCTTCAACTGCTGTTGCAACAGAAAACCCTAAAGCGCAGATAGGTACATTTTTTTTTATGTTGTTGGTTGTATATGTTGCAATTTCTTTTTTGCCGCGTACCCAATGTGGTACCATAAGAGGTTGCAGCCAAACAGAATCTAAACCAATGGAGCTCATTAATTTTTCTCCCCAAATAACGGCTTTTGCTGCTTCTGGTGAACCAGATAATCTACCGCCAATATTTTGCGTTAAGTCTCTTAACCATTCATAAGATTTTCCTTCTTTTAAAACGCTATTAAATAAGGTTTTAATATTTGTTGAATCTATTTTTTCTTCACTAGAAAAAGCTAGTGATGTTTTTTGAACTGATTTTGTATTACATGAAACAACAAATAAAATGACTGTAACTAAACATAGTAATTTTTTCATATTTTGTAAATTAGATAGGCATAAAACTACAAAAATGAAACGAGAAAGTATATTATTAAAAATCAAACTTATAAGTAATTCCAGCTAGCGCTTGAAAACCTTGCGTATTAAAGTTTGCAAACCGCTGGTAATCTGTATTTAGAACATTATTCAATCTTAAAAAAATAGAGAATTTATCATTTAAATGATACCCACCATCTAAGTTAATATCTACAAAAGAATTTAAGGTTTCTATACCTTTTATGCTTGAAGAAAATGTGGAGCTATATAAAGCATCCTTTCGCTCACTTACATAATAAATATTAGAAGTAGCATACCATTTTTTAGCAGTGTATTTTGCTGAAATAGCCCCTTGTAAGCTTGGTAAATTCCAGTTTTCTAATGCCGTTGTTGTTGTGTAATTATCGTATTTTACTTGGGTTGCAAAAGTTAGGCTTTCATCAAAGGTATATTCAACTTCTGCAAAAATAGAGGTGGTTTTTACATCGTCATAATAAATTTCAAAAGAATTGCCGTATTCAAATCCTTTTAAAGCTTCGCCGTTAACTATAGTTTCGGTGCCATTAGATTTAGAATTATTTCTTATAAACAAAGGTTTGTCTTCTTCTTGTTTAATACTTGCTTTTATATTGTAATTAAGTTTTCTGGTAATATTTCCTTTAAAACCAATAAAGAAATTTGAGGATTCTGCTGTTTGTGTAATGAATAGAGTTGGCGAAACATACGGATTTTTTTCTGTAAATTCTTGGTATGTATTGGTTTTTAAACCTCCTGTAAGGCCAGCATATCCGTTGATGTATTTTTTAAGAATACTGGTTTGTAAAAGTAGATCTGGAAATAGAAAAAAGTTGGTTACACTATTTTCTGTATCTATAGAAATAAAAGTTTTTAAACTTACTTTCATAAATACCCCTTTATAATCTATTTTATATTTGGGAATTAATTTTGCAGTTATTAAATTGTAATTTATTTCATTAGAATTGTTATAATTATTTTTAAAAGTCCCTTTTAAAAATTCAACTCTAGTATCTATAGAAAGATCATTTAAACTATTGTTTAAAAAATCTAAAGGAACTTCTAATTTTGTATTGAAACGCACAAGCGATTCTGAGCTTTTAAATTTATCAGTAAAATACGATACGGCAACTTCTGCAGAATTTATATAAGCATCATAAAACTTAAAATGACCGATTAATTTTAAGGACTTATAGTTTTGCGTTTCATTAATAGCATTAATTGTGTTTTCTGTAAAATTTTTATCAGCAGGCAAACCATACCAGTTATAATTATTTTGTGTTGCTTTTAGGCTTACTTTCCAATCAAAATATTTTTCTCTTTGTTTAAAGAAAGTTGCCATATTAAAACTTAAAAAATCACTATTTAAAATACTGTTTTTAATATTTTCTCTTGAAGCATTGTATTTTGCGTGTAGCCCAAATTTGTTCTTAGAGCGGGTGTTTTTAAAGATAGATAATGCTGCATATTGGCTTGCGTAATTGCCATAACCACCAGCAAAATTATTATTATAAATTCTTTCTTTTACGCTACTATTAATATCTTTTACATCTCCTGTTTTAGGTGTAAATGTAGATGCAACAGGTACAGAGAGAATGGCGTATGTTAATTTTTTTTTGTTCCTTTTTTTTAATAAAGTTATTTTAGGATTGTTCTTTATTTTTTTGGCGTCTGCAATTTTAGGGTTGTACTTTGTAATTACATTTACAATCTCAGTTTTTATAATGGTGTCTTGTTTTTTTTGCTGTGCATTTGCAGAAAAAACTCCTATTAGAACACTATATATTAGAAAGATATTTTTCATTAGTTTGTTTTTTCTAGAGTTCCTAAATTATTTGGTTTAGCTTCATTTACCTTTATATTCTTAAGTGCCTGTTCTGCTTCTTTTATGATATCATCAAATTCTTTAAAGTTTTTTATTACATTTTCTAACACAAAAGTAGCTTGATATACATCTTCTAACGCATAATAATTTTTACCCATGATTACATAACTTTTTACAGCCCAGTATTTGTATGCTGTATATTTTGAAATTAATTCTTGAATAACTTTATTAGATGCTTCATATTCTTTTTGTTGATTTTTAAAATAAGCATTGTAGTATAAGGCTTCTGCTTTTAGCTTTTTGTTTGTAGTTTTTTCTAAAGCACTGTAATATTCTTTGGCAGAGATAAAATCTGATGTTTTAATAGAAGAACGTGCAATTATTTTTTTGGCGTCATTTTTTAAGCTGTTGTCTATTTTGCTTTTTTGTATAATTTTTTTAGCATACCCTATTGCAAGTTTATAATTAGTTGTTTCATAATACCCCTTCATTAAATTACTTTGCGCAAATAGAATATTTTCAAAAATATAGGCTTCTTTTTCTAACCGATCTAAGAGTGGCAGTGCCTCCTTAAAATTATTTTGATTTAAGTAAATTTGAGATAATTTATTTAAAGCAGCTTCGGTATATTCAGATTGCTCTTTATTTATAATAAAAAGATAATAAGGAGCTGCTTCTTGAAATTGTTCTCCTTTAAAAAGTACATCTGCCATATAATAATTAGCCTTTATTATATGCAGCCCTTCAGGGAATTCTTTAATATATTTCTCAAGACTTTCGACAATGGTTATATTTTGCTTTGCTTCAAGATATTTTTTCTCTGCAATTGCAAAAGTGGTGTTTTCTAATTCTGAGTTTGTACTATTGATAAATTTTAATGTGGCAATCCAAATTACATAATCTTCTAAGTTTCCTTCTTGAATGTATACTTTTCTTGCGTTTGCAACTGCTTCTAAAGCATCGGGAGAATTAGGAAATTTTGATGTTACATTTTTGTATTTTTTTAAAGATGCTGCAGCTTGGTTGTCATTAAAATAGAGTAGGCCCTGTCTTAATAAAGACCTAGATAAAAATGCGCTTGTTGGATGTTCAGTTTCTAGCTTATTATAAGCAGAGTGTGCATTTTTATTATCTTTTAATTTAGAATAGGTATTTCCTAGTTGGTATAAAGCATCATCTTTTAAATTAGAAATCGGTATTGCATTAATTACTTTTTTAAGAGCAATTATCTTTTCTTTATTTTCATTGGTAAAGCCATGGCTCATTGCTATCTGGTAGTCTGCATAATCTGCTTCAGAGCTATTTTTAATTGTTACTTTTTTATATATTAAAATTGCTTTTCTATAATTGGTAGTTGCAAAATAGCTATCACCTAATCTAATTAAAGCATCATGCTTTAAGTTCTCTGAAAGGGCTTGTTTTTTAAGAAATTTTTCAAAGGAATCTGAAGCTTTTTTGTACTGTTTTAATTTAAAATGACAGTAACCAATGTTATAATCTATTAAATTAAATTCTGCTGTATTTAACTGTTTATAAAGGTTCTTTAAGTTTTTAAATTTTGTTAAAGCTGTTGTGTAATTTTCTAATCGATATATTGTTTCTGCTTCCCAATACCGTGCTTTTTGATGCAATTCTAAGGTTTTAGATCTTTTTCCAACAATAAATAAAGGCAATGCCTCTTTGTATTTATTGTCATTAAATAGTTGAAGTCCGCGATACAAAGAAATTTCTCGACTAAATGTGGTATTTTCTTTGGATGTTTTTTTGGCTAGAAAGGCTAATGCCCCTTTATAATCTTGCTGATTTAAAAAAGAAGAAACTATTAATGCATTTATTTCTGCATATGCCTTAGACGTAGGATATGCTTTTAGGTAGTCTTGCAGAACAGTTACTACTGGTTGAAAAGGATTGCCCTTTTCATAACTTAATTTAGCGTAATTTAAGGCAGCATCTGACTGTAAATTCTTATTAAAACTCATTTCAGCAGCTGATTTAAATGCATTTAATGCCGCAGATTTTTGGTCTAATTTTAGGTAACATTCGCCTAAATGATAGTAGGCGTTTTGAGAAACTGTATTTTTTTCAACAATAATTTTATTAAAGTTTCTTACTGCATTTTCAAAATTATTTTGCTTGTAATAAGCATATCCTAATTGATAAAAATCAGTATTAGTCCATTTATTTTTTTTACCCTTGTATGCTTTTAAATAGTTAATTGATGTTGCATATTCTTTTAGATTGAAGTAACTTTCTCCAATAATTTTAGAAACATCTGATTTGAATTTTTCAGATATCGTTGGGTGTAATTCTAAGCCCATTTCTATGCAGCGCTCAAATTTCCCTTCTTTAAAACTAATATCTAATAGATAATAAGATATTTCTGTGCTGTAAGATGTGTTTTTCGGAATTTCATTTAAAATTGATATAGAAGCACCATAATCTTCTAATTTGTATGCAATAAAGCCATAATAATATTTAGAATCGTTACCATATTTAGCATCATTAATTAGGGGTAAAAAACGTTCTTTTGCTAAATTAAATTCTTTGGTAACTAAAAAACTAATGCCCATTTTAAAATTAAACTCTTTTTGGCTTTCCGCTGAAAGCTCTTCAATACTTGCTTTTTGAAACCATTTTAGAGCATTTGCAGCTTTTTTATTTTTAAAATAATAATTTGCTAGCTTAAAATAAGCAGTATTCTTTTTAGAACTATGCGGGTTATTTTTAATAAAAGAAAGTAATTTTTTATCTGCTTTTGGTTTTTGTAGTATAACTGCACAAAGAGCTTCATAGTAAGAAGCATTTGCTTTTAGGTTAGAATTAACAAAACCGTTTTCATAAATATTTTTAAAAGATTTTTGAGCAGCAAAATATGCCTTTGTATTGTACAAGTTTAAAGCATCATTATACGCCGTTAATTCTGCCGCATCTGCAATTGTTTTTTGTGAAAAAGAGGAGGCTGTTATAAAAGAAATGCAAACGCAGAGCATTACTTTTTTGAAAAAAAGATAGTTCATATAATTTTTTTTATTCTCAGTATAGATAACGATTAATTTTTCGTTTTGTTTGAAGGGCTCACAAAAGAATCTTTAATTTTTTATTCAAAAGTAATAATTGTTGTCAATTCATGGTAAAAAATCGTTAGAAACTTTTAAGTTTGTAGAAACTACCCAATATTATGAGCAATCTTGTTTTACATCTTGAAAACGCAGGAATTTATCAAAGAGATAATTTAGTATTATCTAAAGTTAATTTAACTATTAATCAGGGAGATTTTTGTTATTTAATAGGCAAAACAGGTAGTGGAAAAAGTAGTCTGATGAAAACGCTTTATGGCGATTTAAAACTACAAAAGGGTGCCGGTAGTATTGTGGGTTTTGACTTAAAAGCTCTAAAAGAAAAGGAAATTCCGTTTTTAAGAAGAAAAATTGGAATTGTTTTTCAAGACTTTAAATTGCTAAACGATAGAAATGTTTTCGAAAATTTAAAATTTGTTTTAAAAGCAACTGGCTGGAAAGATAACGAACTCATGAAAGAAAAAATTCATGAAGTGTTGGATAAAGTAGGTCTAAAATCTCAATATTATAAGAAAACATTTGAACTTTCTGGAGGCGAACAGCAAAGAGTAGCTATTGCAAGAGCGCTTTTAAATGATCCTGAATTAATTTTAGCAGATGAGCCAACAGGTAATTTAGATCCAAAAACTTCTATGGAGGTGATGGAACTTTTAAATGAAATTTCAAAAAACGGAAAAACTATTTTAATGGCTACCCACGATTATCAATTAATTGTAAAGTTTAAGCAAAAAACTTTAAAGTGCGAGGGCGGTAGATTATTTGAAGTTGCCCAGCAAATTACTGTGTAATGCTATCCGTTCTTATACCAACATATAATTATAATGCTTTCTTCTTGGTAGAAGAACTTCATAAACAGTTAATTTTAGAAACTATAATTTTTGAAGTTATTTGTTTAGATGATGGCTCTAACTCAGCATTAAATGCTGAAAATGAAAAAATAAATACGTTAGATTTTTCTAGTTTTAACCCTTTAAGTGCCAATATAGGTAGAAGTGCAATTAGAAATTTATTAGCTAAAAAAGCAAAACACAAATGGCTTTTATTTTTAGATGCAGATATTAAACCTGTGAAACCTAATTTTATAAAAAGTTATATAGCATGTTTTAAAACTGATAATACTGTTTTTTGTGGAGGAATTTTATATCAAAATAAAAAGGAAAACTTTAGTTTATTGCGTTATAAATATGGTAAAAAGTATGAAGAAATTTCCTTAGAAAAACGAAATAAAAATTCAGAAAAGTATTTTTTCACTTCTAATTTTCTAATTAAGAAAATTGTATTTAATGAAATAAATTTTGAAGAAAAATTAATAAAATATGGTAGAGAAGATTTATTATTTTCTTTAGAATTGATTAAAATAGGCTATCAAATAAAACATTTAAATAATGAAGTTTATCATTTAGGTATTGATGAAAATGTATTATTTGTTTCTAAAACTAAAAAAGCAATGGAAAACATGGTTTTTCTAGATAAAATGCACCTAATTAATGCTGAAGAAATGCCTTTATTAGTTTTGGTTAGAAGGATATCATTATTTAAAATCACTAAAATAGTTGCTAAATTTTACCCTATTTTTGAGAGGTTAACGGTTAGGGGCTCTTCAGTTTTTTTCTTAAACTGTATGAAAATAAGTTACGTATGTTACTTAAAATCTAAACATGAATAGAACGGAATTAGCTTATTTAATATGCAATCAATTAACTAAAAATAGAGATACTTTAAAAAGTCAATTTTTAAAATCTAAAGATGCGATTGGATATTTTTTTATTGATGATTTATTGCCGGAAGCATTAGCGTTAGAAATTCATAATAAATTTCCCCCGACAGCGATGGCTGTTCGGAAGAAAAATTTACGCGAGTTTAAGTTTACAGCATATCAAATGGATAATTATGATGCGCTTCTAGAGGAAGTAATTTATGCTTTTCAGGATGATAAAGTAATACAATTGATTTCAGATATTTGCGGCCTAGAAGAAGTATATGGAGATGAAAATTTATATGCTGGTGGGTTATCATTAATGGAAAAGGATAATTATTTAAACCCGCATTTAGATAACTCTCATGATAAAGATAGAAATAGATGGCGTGTTTTAAATTTGTTGTATTATGTTACACCAAATTGGAAGCTAGAAAATGGTGGTAATTTAGAGATTTGGCCTAACGGATTAAAACAAGCACAAACAACTATAGAAAATAAGTTTAATAGGTTGGTGGTTATGACAACGCATCAAAAATCTTGGCACTCTGTAAGCAAAGTTTTAAAAGAAGATGTAAGATGCTGTATTTCTAACTATTATTTTTCAAATCAACCATTTTTAGAATCAGACAGATTTCATGTAACTACTTTTAGGGGTAGATCTTCAGAAAAAGTAAAAGATTTATTTTTGAGAATAGATAATGGTTTGCGTTCTAATATGCGAAAATTATTTAAAAAAGGAGTGAGAGAGAATCCACATCAATATAATAAATAGTTATTTTAAATTATTAAATATTGATAGTAATTGTTCTTCTTGCTGCTCCCAAACAAGTACCTTTTTTGCAGATTTTAATTCTGTAGTAAATGTTTTTTCTAATAGATGTGCTATTTGTATTGCTAATTTTTGTGGTGTTCTGTGCACTGTAACTTCGCCAACATTATAAGTAGTAATAACGGCACTCATTTCAGGTAAATTAGAAACGAGAACGGGCACTTCTGCTTGTATATAATCAAATATTTTGTTTGGTAAAGAAAACCTGTAATTTAAGCCTAAATCTTCCTCTAAGCTAAGGCCTAAATCTGCTAACGGTGTTAGTTTATGCAATTCTACAGGTGCAATTTTTCCTAAAAAAATCACTTTATCTTCTAGGTTTTTTGAAAAAACTTTGCTTTTTAAAGTTGCAGCAATGTCTCCATCTCCAATAAGTATTAATAAATAATTATCTAAAAAACGCATCGTTTCAACCATTAATTCTATACCCCGCCCAATGTTTAAAGCACCTTGGTATAAAATTATTTTTTTATTGCTTGTATTAAAAGAGAATGCACCTGGCTTTGTTCTTTTTTTAGTAGGAAGGTTCTTAATAGTTTTAAAACTGCATTTGTATTTATTTTGATAATATTGTGCAATACTATTGCAAACCGTGTAGTTGTTTTTTAGTTTTGGTACAATCCAATTTTCTAAAGCAAGCCATACTTTTTTCACTTTAGGTCTGTGCACTAACTCTGGTATTTCAGAGAAAAGTTCATGACTATCAAAAATAATTTTTGTTTTCTGAAGTTTACTTATCAAGTAATTTGGTAATAGTGTATCTATATCATTCGCCAATAAAATATCTTTTTTTGCAAACAATAAGTAAAAAAATAACCTAAGATTGTATTCTCCATAAAAAAGTAGTCCCTTATTAAATAGTAATCGGAATCTTTTTGTTTTGTATTTTCTGTGAAGAGGAACGCTATTTGGTAGTTTTCGTCCTATTAATAATACAGAAAAGTTGTTGTTTACGAGTGTATCACAAACCTTAGCTACTCTTTGGTCTGTAGATATATCATTTGTAACGCTTACGAGTACTCTTTTCAACTTTTAGATTTTCTGCAATATAAATACATTTAATGAATTTAGATTAAATTTTGCCTCTTTACCTTTTATAGATTAATGTATGATGGGCTCTTTTTTAAAGTATGTTTTGATGTTTTAGCATCATAAAAGATTCCTAAAAATATATTTATTTAGAACTATTCGTGTTTAAAATTAAGAATGATTGTCGACTAATAAAGTATAGCATCTAACTTCATTTTACTTTGAAGAATTTCACATCAAAATATAAAATAATATCCTAAAATTTGAGTGCCAATAGCTATAGTTATGAGTATGTCTTCTGTAGGTTTTTGAGGATATTAGAATAGGGCGTAAGTTAAAGGCAACAATACAACTATTACAGCGACAAGAATTACAACAAAATTTTTTAGAGAGCTAAAGAGAATAGATGCTTTTATAGTATTAAGAATCCTAAAAAGAATTTTGTAGTTTGTTTTAAAGCAATTGGTTATCATACTAACAGAAAAATATAATCTAGTAAGTAACTGAAAAATATTTTTGGTAAATTTGCAAGAGTAGAAATACGATATTAATTTTTACTAAAGAGTTACTCGCCCTACTTATGCTATTTTTGTATTCATGCAATTATTAGGTTGTAAAAACCTAAAAATTTAATTTTGCTAGGACAGTATCTAATTATTTTGACAGTTTAGTATTTGAAAATAAATCTATTCATAAAATTAAAAATTAAAGATGAACGCATACGTAAATGCATTTATAAGGTCATTTAATGGAACTATAGATTGGACGTGGAAATCTATTCTTTTTGAAGTACCATTTTATACTAATTATTTTTGGGGGCTTATTATTATCTCTTTGTTTGTTTGGGGCTTAGAAATGGTTTTTCCTTGGCGCAAAGACCAGGCAGTATTTAGAAAAGACTTTTGGTTAGACGGTTTTTACATGTTCTTTAACTTCTTCATTTTCTCTATTGCTATTAGTGGCTTTTATAAAATACTACAAAGAGCTTTTATAGATCTGGGTATTTCAGATACATCATTGGCTCTATTTAATCCTTCAGGTTGGCCAATGGCATTGCAGTTGGTTGTCTTTTTTGTGGTATTAGATTTCGTACAATGGTTTACACATACTTTATTGCACAAATACCCCGTATTCTGGAAATTTCATAAAGTACACCACAGTGTTAAAGAAATGGGTTTTGCAGCACATCTAAGATACCATTGGATGGAAAATATTTTGTACAAACCTCTAAAAACTTTTGGAGTTATGATTTTGTTTGGTTTTGAACCAGAACAAGCTTATATCGTGCACTTTATCGCAATTACCATCGGTCATTTTAATCATTCAAATATTAAAATTACTTGGGGTCCACTTAAATATTTAATCAATAATCCAGTAATGCATTTATATCATCATGCACATGATTTACCAGAAGGAAAATACGGTGTTAATTTTGGAATAAGCTTAAGTCTTTGGGATTATATTTTTAAAACAAACTACATACCAGAAGACAGTGGTAATGTTAAATTAGGGTTTCCTGGAGATAAAAGTTTTCCTACTGGTTTTATAAGTCAGATTGGCTATGGTATTTTCAATAAAAAAGAATAAGGTTATTCTAAAAGAATTTAAGCAAAAAATAAAAGAGGACTTTTTTGTCTTCATGTCTTTAATTTTTCTTAAAAAAATCTCAAATACTTTTATTTATTTTATAAGTTAGAAGGACAAATAAATTCAGATACTTTTATTTGAGTTTCTTTTATTGCATCAAAGCCATCAGTAATATTTATAAAATTATGTATTCCTCTACTTTTTAATATAGAAGCAGCAATTATAGATCTGTAACCTCCTGCGCAATGCACGTAAAAAGTTTTTTTACTTGGAAATTCTGCTAAATAATTATTTAAGTAATTTAAAGGAGTATGTTTTGCATGTAAAATATGTTCAGATAAAAACTCTCCTTCTTTTCTTACGTCAAATACAGCAACATCTTCAGCTTCTTTAATCTCTTTTAATGCATTGGCTGATATTGAAGTAATGGTGTCATATTCTTTAGAATCATTTTTCCAGGCATTAAAACCTCCTTTTAAATACCCTAATGTTTTATCAAAACCAACTCTAGATAAACGTGTAATTGTTTCTTCCTCAAGACCTATTTCTGTTACTAGTAAAATGGATTGTTTAACGTCTGCAATTAAAGCTCCTACCCAAGGTGCAAAAGTACCATCTAAGCCAATAAATATAGATCGAGGAATATGTCCTTTAGCAAACTCATCTTGATGGCGAACATCTAAAATAATTGCTTCTGTTTCATTTGCAGCTGCTTCGAAAGCTTTTGGGTTTAATGCTTTCGCGCTTCGCGCTAGTATATCTTGAAAATCTTCATAACCTTCTTTATTCATTTGAACATTTAAAGGAAAGTAAGAGGGTGGCGGTAATAAACCAGCTGTTACTTCTGTAATAAACTCTTCTTTGCTCATGTCTGCACGCAATGCATAATTTGTTGCTTTTTGATTTCCCAATGTATCTACCGTTTCTTTACTTAAATTCTTCCCGCAAGAAGAACCCGCACCGTGCGCAGGATATACAATAACATCGTCAGCCAAAGGCATTACTTTGGTTCTTAAACTATTGTATAAGAAACCGGCTAAATCGGTTTCTGTTATTTCTCCTGTTTTTTGAGCTAAGTCTGGACGGCCAACATCACCTAAAAACAAGGTGTCTCCGCTAAAAATAGCATGATCTTTTCCGTTTTCATCTTTTAAAAGATATACAGAGCTTTCCATTGTGTGGCCAGGAGTGTGCAATACGGTAATAGTAATGTTTCCTAATTTAAAAACTTCATTATCTTCTGCTATAATAGCATTAAAACTTGTTTTTGCATTTGGACCAAATATAATATCTGCGCCAGTTTCTTTAGCTAAAGTTACATGCCCACTCACAAAATCTGCATGAAAATGTGTTTCAAAAATATATTTAATTCTTGCATTATCTAACTTCGCTCTTTTGATATATGGTTGTACCTCACGCAAAGGATCTATTACAGCAACTTCGCCATTACTTTCTATGTAATAAGCTCCTTGAGCCAAGCATCCTGTATATATTTGCTCTATTTTCATATTTGATGTATTAACATGGTCAAATTTATAACTAGTTTACAACTCTTGCAGTAACATTAGGTATAAAATAATATTTCCTGTTTGTTCTGCTATTTTTTTTGATATAACAGCTTTATTTGAAACGCTGTACTAGTAATCTTCTGCTTTATACGATCTTATAACTAATTTTAATTATCACATCTGCACTAAAGCTATCTATGTAATTAATATCTTCTGTATTTGTAACTGCCAGCTTTAATGCTTGTCCTTTGTTATTTATGTGTTTATAAAGTTCTTCTTTAAGTCGTTAATTATCCTTTATTTTTTTCTAAATAATTTGTATCAAAATTCACAAATAGATTAATCCATATAATTTTAGAAAGTGAAAATAATAAGGGTGCTAAAATAAGCAAAACAACCACCATTAAGATTAGAGTAGAAAGATAGGCCAGTTGTGGTAAAATTATTGTTTTTAGAATAAATACGGTAATAAATAGGCTAATACCTAGGCCATAAGAAACATAATAAGAACCTTGAAAAAAACCAGGTTCTCTATTGTATTTTAGATTACAATTACTACATTTTTTTTTCACTTCTCCAATTTTTTTAAAATTGTAAGGGTGACTTTAAAAAAAACGACCTTTATTGCATTTAAGGCATCTCATTTTTAGAATACTAAAAAGTTTGGTTCCTTCTTTAAACATTTAATTTATTTTTGTACAAAAGTAATATTCTTCTAAAGTATATTGCGTAACAATTGTTACAAAAGTGTTTTTTTGCCTTGGTGCCTTTTATTTTAAAACCATTGAAGACAGATAATATCACATAATTATAAGTTATTAATCTTTTGCATTCAAAAAATTTTAATGTAAAACACAGTTTACAGAAAGAGTGTTTTAATATTATTTTTCTAACACGTGTAAATAAGAATAAATTTAAATCAATTTCAGTATAAAATATTCTTTCGTTTCAGCCTACAATTAATGGATGTTTATTCTTATTAATAAGAAGCATGGAAAATATGAAATACTCAAGAACTAAAAAACACTTAAACTAAAAAGTGCTGAAAAATAAGGTAGTAAAACAACCTTCTAAATCGATAAAAAAATATTAAGTTTGTTTGGTTCCAATTTTAAATTATTGTCACAAAGTAAATTAAGTTCCATTGCCTTTAAATAAATAACACATTAAATAAAGTAATTTAAGTAAGGGTTAACTTATTTTCTTAGCTGTTAAACCATTTTAATTCTTATAACCCTTCAATTTACAATTATGAAAAAACTAATTACAATTGCATTTTTATTTATTGTTTTAATAGGTAATACTTTTGCGCAAACAGATCCAAATTTTGAATTTAAAAATAAAGTTAGAAATGAAATAGGTGGTGTTAAAAAGATTAAAAAATTTGATGGGGAAGATATTAGAAAAACTGCTCATTTAAGATTTACACACCAAGATTACAAAAAAGCATATATAAGTGAATCTAAAAAAATCTATTTTTTAAGATATAACATGTTTACGGATGAAATGGAATATATGAATTATGAAAAGACATTCAATTTAAATAAAAGTGATAATAAAATTATAGATTTTTTTGAAATAAAAACTAAGTATGGAGTTTTTAAATTAGATGATAAATTAAATTATTTTATTATTAAAAGTTCTGGTAAGAATTCTGTTTTAATAAAACAACATGTTAAATTTGACGAAGGGAAAAAGCCAGTAACGCAGTTTGATATAAAAGTATCGCCTAATTTTTTTAGAAAAAAAGATAGAAATTTTATTGCTTTTAACAACACAGAAGTAATACTTGTTCCAAAGAAAAAGAAATCATTTTATACTTTATTTCCCAACAAAGAAAAAGAAATTAAGAATTATATTAAATTACAAAAATTATCTCACAGGAAAATAGATGATTTAGTTAAGATTGTAAATTATTTTAATTTATTGAAATAATGTAAAACCACTATCAATTAAAGAAATTTAATAAAAAATGAAAAAAGCTATTGTTTCTAAAAAAGCATTAATTCCTTTTATTTTGATAACCTCATTATTTGCACTGTGGGGCTTTGCCAATGCAATTACAGATCCAATGGTTCAAGCTTTTAAAAAAGTACTAGAACTATCAAATTCACAAGCGGCTTGGGTACAAATGGCATTTTATGGTGGTTATTTTTGTATGGCATTACCTGCAGCTTTATTTGTTAGAAAGTATTCATATAAAACAGGCATATTAGTGGGCTTGGCGTTATATTCTATAGGAGCTTTATTATTCTATCCTGCGGCGGTTACAGAGCAATTTTGGTTTTTTTGTTTGGGACTTTATATTTTAACATTTGGATTGGCTTTTTTAGAAACTACAGCCAACCCTTATATTTTAGCAATGGGTGCAAAAGAAACTGCAACCCAGCGCTTAAATTTAGCACAAGCATTTAATCCTTTAGGACTAATTGGCGGCTTACTAGTTGCCCAATATTTTGTTTTAAAAAAACTACAATCAGACGACATAGAAAATTATAGCGCATTACTTGAGGCTAAAAAAACATTAATTAGAACTACAGACCTTTTAGTAATAAGAGACCCTTACGTTATTCTTGGATTGGTAATAATGGCTGTTTTCATTTTAATAGCTGTTTGTAAAATGCCACAAGTTAGAGAGTCTGGCGAGACTCCAAGTATCAAGAATACTTTTAAGGTATTAGGTAAAAATAAAAAATATGTTTTAGGAGTGGTTGCTCAGGTTTTTTACGTGGGAGCTCAAATAATGTGCTGGACTTATATTTATCAATATGCTGAAGGTATTGGAATAAATAGTGGAGATGCGGCTAATTACCAATTTATCGCTTTTATTGTATTTTTAATCGGTAGAGCTATTGGTACCTATATGTTACGTTTTATAAGTGCTGGAAAATTATTGATGTACTTTGCATTGTTGGCAATAGTTTTTTGCTTAGTTACTATTTTTATTGAGGGTATTTATGGTTTGTATAGCTTAGTAGGTGTATCCTTTTGTATGTCTCTAATGTTTCCAACCATTTATGGTATAGCGCTTAGTGGCTTGAATGAGGAAGAATCTAAAATTGGAGCTGCTGGCCTAGTCATGGCAATAGTTGGAGGTGCTTTAATGCCAAAGATGCAAGGAATAATAATAGATGTAGGAGGAACTGCCGTAAATGATTTGAAAATTTTTGGAGTTTCTGAAGTTAACTTTTCTTTTATACTACCATTATTATGCTTTATATATATTAGTTGGTATGGCCTAAAAGTTTTTAAAGACTTCCAAAAATAATGAGTATTGTGTAGTTATATTTAATTTATTCAGTGAATATTTTTTAGTTCTCTTTTTTTGAGCTCAAATGGTCTTTAAGTTTGATAATGTAATTTGTGTTTAATTAAAAAAAACCTCAACAAATTGATTAACAATAAGTTGAGGTGTAATAAAGTGGAGACGCCGAGAATCGAACTCGGGTCCAAACAAGCAGCCAAAAAGCTTTCTACATATATAGTTCTTTCTTAATTTTCGATTTAAAGCTGATTAAGAACAATCCACTTTAAACTTAGCTTCTTTAGTTTCAAAAACCCGTCAAAGTATCAGGTTTCCTATATTTACTTTTACGATATCCAAAAGTGAAACGCCGTAAATCAAGGCTGTTCGTGGACATAAAGCTTGCACACCTAGTGTGCCGAGGCCAATCCTACTATAATTCGGATTATGCAGCTAAAGCGTAGTTATCTTCGCCGTTTAAAAAGTTGAAATTAGGTTTTACGAGTGTTATTTCATAACTCGATATGCTTACAAATTCACTGTCCTTGCTGTCAAAACCAGTCGTCCCCAAAATGTCAAAGAGGTATTTTCTGTTAAATGAAAATTCCGAGTACAAAAGTATAAAAAATACAGTTGTTTATCATTATAAAATCTAATATCTTCGAGCAAATATTATTCTATTTATTCTGAACTTGTTTCGGCACAAAAAAAAGAGAAGATTATGAAGTTTGGCATTATAAAAGAACGTAAAAATCCACCAGATAGAAGAGTTGTTTTTTCACCTGAAAAATTAAAAGATTTTAAAGAGCAATTTACAGAGGCACAACTTGTTGTAGAAAGTTCTGATATTCGAGTTTTTAAAGACAAACAGTATATCGAAGCAGGCCTAGAAGTTTCAGAGAAAATGGCCAGTTGTGATGTTTTATTCGGAGTAAAAGAAGTACCTATTGAAGCCTTAATACCTAATAAAAAGTATTTCTTCTTTAGCCATACTATTAAAAAGCAACCTTATAACAGAGATTTGTTAAACGCAATTCTAGAGAAAAATATAGCGTTGTATGACCATGAAACTATTATTAAAGAAAACGGTGCACGCCTTATTGGCTTTGGCCGTTATGCAGGTATTGTTGGTGCCTATAATGGTTTTAGAGCAATAGGTCTAAAAACAGCAAATTTTAGTTTGCCAAAAGCAGAAAGTTTAGACAGTCAGCAAGAATTAATTACAGCATTAAACAACATAAAATTACCAAATATAAAAATACTATTAACCGGAAATGGTAAGGTAGCATACGGTGCAAAAGAGATGTTAGATGCCATGGAAATTAAAGAAGTATCGGTGGCAGCATATCTCTCTGAAACCTATAATGAACCTGTATATTGTTTGGTAGATGTCTTAGATTATAACAAATGTAAAGAGGGTATTAATACCACAAATAGACATTTCTATAACCACCCAGAAGCATATGTTTCTAATTTTATGCGTTTTGCCAAGGTTACAGATTTCTTTATTGCAGGTCATTTCTTCGGAAATGGTGCACCTTATTTATATTCAAGAGAAGATGCAAAATCTGCAAATTTTAAAATAAAATTTGTTGCAGACATTTCTTGTGATGTAGATGGTCCTGTGGCTTCAACATTAAGAGCTTCTACTATTGCAAACCCAATTTATGGTTACAATGCACAAACAGCGTCTGAGGTAGATTATAATGATAAAGATGCCATTGTAGTAATGGCAGTAGATAATTTGCCTTGTGAATTACCTAAAGACGCAAGTGAGGGGTTTGGAGAAATGTTTTTAGAGCACGTAATTCCTGCCTTTTTTAATAATGATAAAGACGGTGTTTTAGAACGCGCTAAGATGACAGAAAACGGAAAACTTACTGCACGCTTTTCATACTTGCAGGATTATATTGATGGCAAAGAATAATGATTGAAGACAGACAGTTTCTTATTGATTTAGCAAAAATGAAAATGCCTTTTGGTAAGTATAAAGGCAGGTTTTTAATTGACTTGCCAGAACATTATATTGTTTGGTATAAAACAAAAGGATTTCCTGCGGGTAAATTAGGAAAACAAATGGAGTTAGTTTATGAGCTTCAATTGAATGGTTTAGAGGATATAATTAGGAGAATTCAAAGAGACTTTACCTAACCAAGGTTACCTTTCTACAATGCCATAAGTAGCATGCGCTATTGCTAAAATAGTAAATGAAGAATACCAATAGCTAGGAATTATGAAACAATAAATACCTAGTAGCAAAGATAGAAGACTTAATATAATTATATTTTTACGAAAGTTACTTTTAACAAGTAGTAAAAAAATTGCATATGTAAATAGAAAACTAGGTGTAATATAATCTACCAAGCCTAAATTCATCAAAATTATTAATAGAGCAAAGAGAAATACGATACCTATTACATACTTTAAAAAAGCAACTTTCGTTTTACCATTCCATAATAAAAGGTGAAAATTTTTCGAAGATCTTTTTCCACTAAAAAACAGTGCTAAAGAAGAAAAGAGAATAAAAATACCGGCTAGAGAAATAAAGATAATTTCAATAATTTGAGGCGATAGCATACCTAGAGTATGATCATCAACCAAAAAGTTAGTTATTACGTATTTATAAGCAATACTTAAAAGGAAAAAATAGATGCCTATTAGAATACTTGAAAAACCTTTTAAATTAAAATTAACTTCAAAATTATCGTATAAATGTTTATTGTTTGCCATAAAATTATTCAACCGTCTGTAAATATACAAAAAAATGAATGCAATTATTTTTTAATTCTGCTGAAGCCCTTTGAAGAATAGCTGTTTAGTACAAAAAAACCATTCAAATTTTAAAATTTGAATGGTTTTGGTAAGTTTTATAATGAGTTTATAATTTATTAATGGTTTGTCTTATAGCAACTAGGTTGGTTAATAAACCTTCTAAGTTATCTAAATGCAACATGTTTGCTCCATCAGATTTTGCGTTTTTAGGATCAAAATGAGTTTCTATAAACAGCCCGTCTACGTTATTTACAATTCCTGCTCTTGCAATTGTTTCAATCATTTCTGGTCTTCCCCCTGTAACACCGGCAGTCTGATTTGGTTGTTGTAAAGAATGAGTAACATCTAATATGGTAGGTGCAAATTCGCGCATTTCAGGAATTCCTCTAAAATCTACAATCATATCTTGGTAACCAAACATGGTTCCTCTATCTGTAATCCAAGCTTTATGAGAACCTGCATCTATCACCTTTTGCACTGCGTGTTTCATTGCAGACGGGCTCATAAACTGTCCTTTTTTTAAGTTTACAACCTTTCCTGTTTTTGCTGCTGCAACTACCAAGTCTGTTTGGCGCACTAAGAAAGCAGGAATTTGTAAAACGTCTACATATTCTGCCGCTTTTATGGCATCTGAAACTTCATGAATATCTGTTACTGTAGGAACATTAAAAGTTTCTGAAACTTTACGTAAAATTTTTAAAGCTTTTTCATCTCCAATACCCGTAAAACTATCAATTCTACTTCTGTTTGCTTTTTTAAAACTTCCCTTAAAAATATAAGGTATTGCTAATTTGTCTGTTATTGTAATTACTTTCTCAGCAATGCGTAAAGCCATTTCTTCACTCTCTATAGCACAAGGTCCTGCTAATAGAAAAAAGTTATTAGCATCTGTATGTTTTATATTCGGAATTTCAGATAAAATCATTTGTAAAAATTTTCAACAAAAATACATAAAAATAAGATGCAGAAAGGCTGAAATTAAAAGCAAGTTAAGAATCAATAAAAATGCTCTTATTCTTCATTTAAATGTTATATTTAAACTTCTTAAATAAGCATAAAGATGAAAAAAATAGTGAGTTTTTTAATAGTATTCGTAACTTTTTTTAACTGTGGTGTGCACACTAAAGGAGATGATGTTGTAAACGTAAAAGAGAATACAACTACTGCTACCACAATAAAAAATACTACAAATAATATTGTAATAGATTCTAACCTTGTTAGAAAACATTTGTACACATTGGCTGCAGATAATATGGAAGGAAGAAAATCTGGAACTGCAGGAATTGAAAAAGCAGCTGTCTATATAGAAAATGAATTCAAAAAAATAGGATTGTCTACTTTTAGTGATTTAGAAAATTACAGGCAAACCTTTACTTTTAAAAATAGAAGAACAAAAGAAGATATTACTTCTAGTAATATTATTGGAGTTTTAGAAGGAAAAAGTAAAAAAGAAGAATATGTAATTATTTCTGCACATTATGATCATTTAGGAATGAAGATAAATGGAGAAGGAGACCTTATTTATAATGGGGCAAATGATGATGCCTCTGGCGTAACGGGTGTGCTGGCTTTGGCTGCACATTTTAAAAAAGTAGGCAACGAAAGAACCCTAGTTTTTGCTGCTTTTACTGCGGAAGAAATGGGTCTAATAGGTTCTACTCATTTTGGTAAAGGCATTGATGCTGCAAAGTTTGTTGCAGGAATTAATTTAGAAATGATTGGTAAAACACCAAGTTTTGGCCCAAATACGGCCTGGTTAACAGGTTTTGAGCGCTCAGATTTCGGTAAGATAATTCAGAAAAATTTAGAGGGTTCAGGATATCAATTATTTCCAGATCCGTATAAAAATTTTAATTTATTTTTTAGATCAGATAATGCCTCTTTGGCCAGGTTAGGGGTGCCTTCTCATACGTTCTCTACAACTCCAATAGATGTAGACCCAGATTACCATCAACTATCAGATGAGGCTGAAACCTTAAATATGACAGTAATTACACAAACAATACAAGCTGTTGCAAAGGGCACAGAAAGTATTATTAACGGACAAGATACACCAACAAGAGTGCTGCTTAAGGATGATAAATAACTTATTTAATCATCTTACAGGGTTAATTATTTTCGAATAAGATAAATATCTTACTGCTAAATATACTTTCTTTTGTAGAAAGCTTTTGTATTTTTACTTTTCTAAATTTTTTGTTAAATGAATATTCATTTTATTGCCATTGGCGGAAGCGCAATGCACAACCTTGCAATTGCTTTGCACCAAAAAGGAGATCTTGTCTCTGGAAGTGATGACACAATTCACAATCCGTCTAAATCTCGATTAGAGAAATACGGTTTATTACCCAATGAGTTTGGTTGGTTTCCTGAAAAAATCTCCCTAAAATTAGATGCTATAATTCTAGGGATGCATGCAAAAAAAGACAATGTAGAGTTGTTAAAAGCACAAGAACTTGGTTTGAAAATTTATTCGTATCCAGAGTTTTTATACGAGCAATCTAAAGATAAAACCCGAGTTGTAATTGGTGGTTCTCACGGAAAAACTACCATAACTTCTATGATTTTACACGTATTAAACTATCATGAAAAAGAAGTAGATTACATGGTGGGTGCCCAATTAGAAGGTTTTGAAACCATGGTACATCTAACAGATGAAAATGATTTTATGGTTTTAGAGGGCGATGAGTATTTGAGTTCACCTATAGATATGCGTCCTAAATTTCATTTATATAAACCAAACATTGCTTTGTTAAGTGGAATTGCATGGGATCATATTAATGTATTTCCAACTTTTGAAAACTACACAGACCAGTTTAGAATTTTTACAGATTCTATGGTTCCTGGCGGAAGTATGGTGTATAATGAAGAAGATACCGTTGTAAAGGAAGTAGTAGAAGCATCTGTAAATCAGATTAAGAAATATGCATATCAAACCCCAAATCATTATATAGAAAACGGAATTACCTATTTAGAAACTGCTGAAGGTGATTTGCCTTTAGAGATTTTTGGAATACATAATCTTCAAAATCTAGCAGGTGCAAAATGGATTTGTCAACACATGGGAATTGACGAAGATGATTTTTATGAAGCAATTGAAAGTTTTAGTGGTGCAAGTAAGCGTCTAGAAAAAATAGTAGAAAATAAAGCTTCTGTAATTTATAAAGATTTTGCGCACAGCCCTAGTAAAGTAGCAGCAACCACACAGGCAGTTAAAGCCCAATATGCCAACAGAACTGTTTTAGCTTGTTTAGAGTTGCATACCTATTCTAGTTTAAATGCAGAATTTTTAGCCGAATATAAAGGAGCCTTAGATGCAGCTGATAAAGCAGTAGTCTTTTATTCTCCTCATGCAGTAAAAATTAAGCAATTAGAAGAAGTAACGGAAGCACAAATTGCAGGTGCATTCGAGAGAGATGATTTGATTATTTATACAAATCCGCAAGAATTTAAAGAATTTTTGTTTCAGCAAAACCTAGAAAACACAGCACTTTTATTAATGAGTTCTGGTAATTATGGTGGTTTAGATTTTGAGGAATTAAAAACGATGGTTTAGAATGGTAAAGCTTATTAAAAAGTAGTTTACAAGAATAGTTGTAATCTAATATTTAACTTTGGTAGGTTTAATTCTTTCTCCAAAAGAACGGACTAAAAAGGATTAGCACTGTAAATAGCTCTAGCCTTCCAATGAGCATTAAGAAAGAACAAAACCATTTTGCTGCGTTTGATAAATGCGCAAAATTATCTACCGGGCTTACAGAGCCAATTGCTGGGCCTATATTTCCTAAAGAAGACGCTGCCGCTCCTAATGCAGACATAAAGTCTAAACCAAATAAGGTGAGTATTACTGAAGAAATAATAAAAATTAGCATGTAGATAATAAAGAAAGATAAGATGTTAAAAACAATGGTTTGATTTACCGTTTTACCATCTAGTCTTACAGGAACAATTGCATTTGGATGCAATGCTTTTTTAAATTCTAAAAAACTGTTCTTTAGCATTATAATATGTCTCACCACTTTTACACCACCACTGGTAGAACCTGCAGAGCCTCCTGTAAAAAATAATGCAAAGAAAATACCCGTTGCAAAGAAGTTCCACATGGTAAAGTCTGCAGTTACAAACCCAGTAGTAGTTACCACAGAGGTAACCATAAACAAGGCATGTCTTATAGCGCTTTCTGTTTCTCCTAATACTTTTGGATGTGCTAAAACCGTTTCTAAATTAGGGTCTTGAAAAAAGAGAATAAGAACAGCTACAAGTGCAGAAACTCCTAAGATTCCGAATAAATAATATTTAAACTCTTCACTCTTAAAAACTTTTTGAACCTTTCCTTTTAAGGCAAAATAGGTAAGTACAAAATTGGTACCTGCAACAAACATAAAAAAGATAATAATGTATTGTATTAATGGCTGGCTGTTGTAAAAGGCAATACTGTCAGATTTTGTAGAAAAACCTCCGGTACTCATGGTTGCCATTGCATGATTTATAGCGTCGAACCAAGTCATGCCGGCAAATTTTAATAAGAAAAACTCAACTGCGGTTAAAATTACATAGATTAAATACAGCCTTTTAGCAGTATCCGTAATTCTAGGGTGTAATTTATCTGCAGATGGCCCAGGAGCTTCTGCCATAAAAAGTTGCATTCCTCCAATTCCTAAAAGTGGTAAAATAGCAATGGTTAAAACAATAATTCCCATGCCACCAATCCAATGCGTTGCACTTCGCCAAAAAAGAATGCCTTTTGGCATATTTTCTAAATCTGTTATAATAGAAGAGCCTGTTGTAGAATACCCAGAAATAGTTTCAAAAAAGGCGTCTGAGATACCTGGTATTGCTCCAGAAAGAAGGTACGGTAACATTCCTGTAAAAGAGAGTGTTAACCAACCTAAGGTTACAATTAAGTATCCTTCTTTTTTTTGAATATTTTTATTAGTAGGCTTGTTTAAAAAGTAGAGCAGAATGCCAATAAAAACAGTAATAATTCCTGCATTTAAAATGCCCCATTTTTCTGGTTCATTATGGTAAACGCTAAAGGGTACTGCTAAAAACATAAACAGCCCATTTAAGATGGCTGTAACTCCTAAAAAGCGGTAAATTATTTTCGTATTTAAAGTTCCCATTTATCTAAAAAGACTTTCTACAGTGTTTATGGCTTCTGGTAAACAAAATACAATTACTTTGTCTCCACTTTGTATTTGCATCTCACCAAAAGACATGTAGGGCTTTCCATCTCTAATAATACCGCCAAAAACGGCTTCTCGTGGAAAGTTTAATTCTTTAATAGGTTTCTCTGTAACTTTTGCATTTGGTTGTACTTCAAATTCAAAAACCTCTGCATCTATATTGTGTAAATTGGCGAGTGCTAAAATTTCACCTTTTCTAATATGTCTTAGAATGTTACTTGCGGCAATTAGTTTTTTATTAATTAAAGACTCTATACCAATTGTTTGAGAAATTTCAATATAATCCATATTCTCTACTAGAGCTATTGTTTTCTTGACACCTTTAGATTTTGCAACTAAGCAAGACATAATATTAGTTTCAGAATTACCGGTTACTGCAATAAATGCATCTGTTTCTCTAATATTTTCTTCTTCTAAGAGCTCTAAGTCTGTACCGTCTCCATTAATAACAAGAACGTTATCTAATTCTTCTGCAAGATTTTCTGCTTTTTCTTTATCCTTTTCTATTAGTTTAATATTAAAACCTTCTTGGCATAAGTTTCTTGCTGTTTTTTCTCCAATACTGCTTCCCCCAAGTATAATTACATTTTTTATGTCAAATTTCTTTTTACCAATTATTGGGTACAAATCTTTCATATTGTAACTAGGTACAGAGAAATAGACTTGGTCATTTACTTGGTAGGTTGTATCTCCTCTTGGTATAATTGTTTGAGAAACATTGGTTCTTTTTATTGCAATTGTAATAAAATCTATATTTTTAAATTTCTGCTTGGCTTCTTTTACTGTTAAATCTACTAACGGAGATTTATAGGTTAAAGAGGTTCCCATTACATTAAAAAGACCTCTTTCAAACTCTACGGTGTCATTAAATGAAGATTGATTTAGCAACATCTTTATTTCATTGGCCGCTAATTCTTGTGGCGATATCATAAAATCTAAACCAAATTGTTTAAAATCTACCTCGCAATCATTTAAAAATTCTGGGTTGTCTATTCTTGCAATTGTTTTCTTGGCACCTAAAGACTTGCCAATTACAGAAATGGTAAAATTTGTATTCTGGCTTTCGGTAACCGCAATTAATAAATCTGCAGAATCGATACCAATTTCTTTTAAAAGTTTAATTGAAGTTGCATCTCCTTTTTTGGTAATAACATCTAAATGACTGTTTAAATAGTCTAGTTTGTCACCATCAAAATCGATAATATAAGTATCTTGAGATTCGTAAGAAAGTAGTTTTGCTAAATGAAAACCAACATCTCCAGCACCTGCTATAATAATCTTCATATTTAAAATAGATAGAATATAAGCTACAAAGATACAAAAGTCTGCAAACTGTTTTTTAAAAATTGATTTTTCTTTTTAAGTTGATATATATAGATAGAATCTTATATTCCTGTTTTGTATATTTATAAAAAAACATACATGAAAAAATTCACAATAAAATATTGGGCTTTAAATGATAGGCCTCGAGAAAAACTAATATCCAAAGGAAAAACAGCTTTGTCTAATGCAGAGTTAATTGCTATTTTAATAGGTTCTGGAAATAGAGAAGAAAGTGCCGTTGGGCTGTCTAAAAGAATTTTAAAATCTACAAACAGTAATCTTAATGAACTGGCAAAATTATCAGTAGAAAAACTTACAGAATTTAAAGGAATAGGGGAGGCAAAGGCAGTAAGTATAATAACTGCTTTAGAGTTAGGTAAACGAACCCAGTTGGCCGTTGCGTTAGAAAAACCGAAGATAACTTGTAGTAAACATGTATCTAATATAATGCAACACATTATTGGTAATTTAGAGCATGAAGAGTTTTGGGTACTATTTCTGAATAATTCTAATAAAGTAGTGGCCAAATCTCAAATTAGTAAAGGGGGCTTAACGGCTACTATTGTAGATATTAGATTGGTTTTTAAAAGAGCTTTAGAATTAGCCTCAGTTGGCATTATTGTTTGTCATAATCATCCTTCAGGGAAACTACAACCAAGTAACGCTGACAAAAATTTAACACAAAAAATTAAAGAAGCAGGAATTACTTTGGATATTAAACTTTTAGACCATTTAATTATTACCGAAAAAGCCTATTTTAGCTTTGCAGACGAAGGAATTTTATAATAATAAGTACAAATTCTACTGAAACAGCACAAAAGTTTGCTTTTAACTATTACCAACTCTAGCCATGATATTAGTTTACACACATAAAATTACTCCAAGAGTTCGGTATATATTTAGACATATACTAACAAGGATATTGTTAATTCCTGTAAGTTTTACATCAAAAGTTGAAGAGTTTGTGGCGCACAACGGTCCTAAATTAACCTATACAAAGGTGCCTTTAGGGAATGAGTTTTTTATAAAAAGTAATTCATTGTTATTTGAACAAGGTGTTAATGATTTAGAAATAAATATTCAAAATTGGGAAGAAGTTCCCTGTTTTTTTGGAGCAGGAAGTAAATCTGCCATTCCGTTTGATGTTTTTGCAGCAAGTTTTTACTTAATTTCTAGGTATGAAGAATATTTGCCACACGTAAAAGATATACATGGCCGCTATACGGCGCCAGAAAGCTTAGCTTACAATAATGGTTTTCTAGAAAAACCAGTTGTAGATATTTGGGCTTATAAATTACTATCAAAATTAAAAGAGAAATTTCCTGATTACGAATATAAAAACAGGTCTTTTGAATATATTTCTACCATAGACATAGACAATGCTTTTGCTTACAAATACAAGAATTTTATTAGGAGTTTTGGTGGTTTTATAACCGACTTATTTAAACTAAGACTCTTAAATGTTTGGTGTAGATTAACGGTAGTCTTAAGGATAGCAAAAGATCCTTTTGATAATTTTCAGCAAATATTAAATATTAAAAAGGCAAAAGATATTAAAACTATTTTCTTTAGTTCTATAGGAGATTATACCACTTTTGATACCAATGTATCTCCTTCTAAAAATAAATACAGATTGCTTATTAAAGATTTGGCAGATTACGCAACTGTAGGTTTGCATCCGTCTTATTTTACAATGAAAGATGCTGTAATGTTAAAGAAAGAAAAAGAGCGTTTAGAGAATATTACAAACACGCCAGTAATTAGATCTAGGCAACATTATTTACGTTTTAATTTACCAGAAACCTACCAACAGTTAATAGATTTAGAAATACAAGAAGACCATTCTATGGGGTATGCAAGTGCAGTTGGTTTTAGAGCAAGTACGTGCACCCCTTTTTATTTTTATGATTTAGATTTTGAAATTCAAACGCCTTTAAAAATATTTCCTTTTGCATTAATGGATACTACTTTAAATGATTACATGAAGCTAACTCCTAAACAATCTTTGGGTAAAATTAGAGATTTAAGAAATGAAGTAAAAGCCGTAAATGGTACTTTTATTACTTTATTTCATAATGAAAGTTTAAGCAATCATCTGCGTTGGAAAGGGTGGAGGAGATTGTATGAATCTATGATAAAAATTGCCATTTCTTAAGATGATAAACTACGTTAAAAGAGAAGATTTAGAGGTGGCAAAGTATGATGCATGTATACATAATGCACTGCAATCTAGAATTTATGCATATTCTTGGTATCTAGATATTGTTGCAGATAATTGGGATGTTTTGGTTTTGAATGATTATGAAGCGGTGATGCCAATTCCTTGGCGAAGGAAGTATGGAATAAAATACGCATATCAGCCTTTATGGATTTTAGAACTGGGAGTCTTTAGCTCTAAAATTGGATTAAATTTAGCACCTTTTTTAGATATGTTGATTCATAAATTTAATTTTTCGGAGTTTAGATTCAATAGTCAAAACAATTTCAATTTTAATAATGAATATTTAGTCGATAAGCAGTTTCAAACTCTAAGTTTAGATAAAGATTATGAAGAAATTTTAAACGGATATAGAAAAGACAGAAAAAAAGAACTTAGAAAAGCTGCAGATTCAGATTTAACAGAAATGTGGAATGATAATTCAAGAAAATTAATAACGCTTTTTAAAAATAACGTAGGCAAAAGAACTCCTAATATTTTAGAAAAAGATTACTTTAATTTAAAAAAAATAATAGCTGTATGTATCCAGAAAAAAGTAGGAGAAGTTTTATCAATTTATGATAAAAACAATAATCTAGTAGCTTCTAGCTTTTTTCTTAAGCATAAGGGTTTTGCTACAATATTGATGTCTTCAACAGATTTTAAAAATAGAAACAATGGTGCCAATACTTTTTTAATAAATAGTGCTATCATTAAATATCAGAAAAATTTTAATGTATTTAATTTTGGGGGATCTTCTATGCAGTCTATTGCAAAATTCTTTTTAAGTTTTGGTGCTGAAAATCAAGTATATCAGCAAATAAAATATAATAATTTACCGTTTTTATTGAGACTGTTTAAGAAGTAATTTTTTATATAAATATACAAACCAAATACAAGAAGTTATACCTGTAGTCCACATTAAAATAGCAGAAGTTATTGCGGCCCCTCTTATGCCATATAAAGGTATTAAGTAGTAGTTGCTGATAATATTAATAATTAGGGCTATAGAAGCTATGTAGTAATTTATATTTGCTTTGCCAATAGAAGATAGTAGATTTCCAAAAAGTCCTCTAAAAATTAAAATTCCAGAAACACCTATTATTAGAATATAAAAAGTAGAGGTGTAGCTTATAAAACGATCATCAAGTAATTTTAGAAGAAAGCTTCCGAAGAAAAAAGAAAGTACAATTAAAACGATACTTACCAATAAGAACAGCAGCATGTAACTTTTAATATATTCTTTGATATATTTTTTATCATATATTTTTTCTGTAAATGTTACAAAATCTGTGTGAATAAATACACGTGGTAAAAATAGCAGACTAAAAGGAATTAAAGAAATATACCTATAGTTTGTAACCATTTCTGCATCTTTAATTAAATAGCCAATTAATAAAATATCTACAATAAAAAGTAGCTGAGTTACTACGTTAGATAGACTAGCAAAAAATCCGTATTTCCAAAAATTAAAGTTTAGCTCTTGTAATTCTTGAATCTTAGTTATTTTAATTTCTAGTTTTTTTACAAAAAGTAAAATAGTTAAAATAGGCGCTAATAATAGTGCTATTATAAAACCAATTTCTTTTAAGTAATAAGTAAAAATAGTTATTGAAATGCAGAAAATTACACTATACAAAAACTCTGAATATGCGAAATTTTTATTATCATTTTTTAACCTTAATTGTGCTTTAATAATTTCAAAAAGAAAGTTTGGTATTACTAGAAAAGATAAAACAATCATATAAAACTGGCCGTTTTCAAAATCAAAAGGAATAAAGAAACTACTAATAATGATTAGTAAAACCATTCCAATAGAACTTATAAAACCATATTTTAATACATATAAAAAGATACTGTTTCTATCTTTCTTGTTTTTATTTAAAGCTCCAAATCTAATAAAGCTTTGAGGTAAACCAAAGCCACTAATGGGCAATAAGAAAAGAATAATATTGTAAGAGAATAAAACCCCCCCTAAACTAGTATTATCTATAAACTGTAAAGCAATCCAAGAGGCCAACAAAGACAATAATCTAGAAAATATGCTTGCAAAGAGGACATAACTACCAGAGCGATTTAAAAAATTTTGTATGTAGTTTCTTATTAATTTCAGAATTAAGCTTTTAAAGATTTAAAGTACAATTTCTCAAAATCTGACGCAATCTTATCTTCAGAGAAATTTTTTATTACATAGTCATGCATATCCTTTTTATTTGTTTTAAAATCTCGGTGCATTTCTAATATCCTTTCTTGTAGTGCGTTTTCATCTTTTAATGGAATTAAATAACCAAATTCTTCAGGAAAGAACTCATTAATTCCGCCAACATTTGTAGATATTACTGGGATGCCACAAGCAAAAGACTCTAGAATTACACAAGGTAAATTTTCGTAATTACTAAATAAAATAAATAAATCACTCTTTTGCAATATGGTAACAACCTCCTTATGGGGTACTTGGTTTATGAACTCAATTTTATGAAGATCAATATTAATTTTTTCTGCAAAGACTTTGTATTTTACTGCATTTTCTCCAATTAATTGCACTTTAAAATTGGCTAATTTATTTTCGAGCTTTTTCACAACATTTAAAAACCCTTCTATATTTTTATGTGAGTTTAACATATTAGAAATATGAGTAATTGTAAACACGGTATTTTTATTTTTAATCGGAAAAAAAAGATTAGTATTCACCACATTTGGTATTCTAAAATAATTCCCTTTCAAATTTAATGCAAGCATTGCATCTTTTAAATTATTAGAAACAGGACAAACAAATGATGCGTTTTTTGTTATAATTTTAGAAATAAGTTTATGGCTAAAAGTTAATTCTTTTGCCTGTGGCTGGTGATAACCTGTAAAATGCTCAGAAATTATATACGGTTTGTTCTTAAACCATTTTAAATATAGGCTAAAAACACCAAAAGGATATACCTCATTTAAATGAACAATATCGAATGCTTTAATTTTTTGTAATAAGCTTAGAAACGCTTTAAGAAATAATACGCTTTTTATTATTAAGTTGTTAGTCTTTTTTAAATATGCGATATGTGTTGTAATTTGATCTTTTTTTGTAGAAACTATTTCAAAATCACTTAATATATTTTTGTCCGTGATTATATGAATTACGGTAACCTTATGTCTTAAAGAAACCGCAAGCGCGTGCCTTTCAATAAAATCTCCATTTGTTGGCAAAACTTTCGAAGGATACCAACCGCAAAGAAATAAAACATGAAGTTTGCTGCTCAAAAATAAAATAGATTAGTTTTCACAAATATAACGCAGAAACTCTTTTTTTAGTATTATAATTTATATTTTTATGCCAATGGAAATAGAACATGTTTTTTTTGACTTAGATCATACTTTATGGGATTTTGAAAAAAATTCTGCTTTAACTTTTGATAAAATTTTTTTAGAAAATAAAATTGAAGTTAAAATTGATGATTTTTTAAAGGTTTATGTGCCACTTAATTTAAAATATTGGAAATTATATAGAAATGAAAAAGTATCTAAAGAAGAGTTGCGATATGCACGTTTAAAAAAATCTTTTGATGCTGTTAATTATACTATTTCAGATGCTTTAATAGATAAACTTGCAACCGCATACATTGAAAACTTATCAGAGTTTAATCATTTATTTGACGGCGCTTTAGAGTTATTAGATTATTTAAAAAAGAAGTATACCTTGCATATTATAACCAATGGTTTTGAGGAGGTTCAAAATAAAAAAATGATAAATTCTAAATTAGATGATTATTTTGATCAGATTATCACTTCAGAATCTGTAGGTGTAAAGAAGCCAAACGCTAAGGTTTTTAATTTTGCTTTAGAAATTGCAAATGCAAAGAAAGAAAACTCTATTATGATTGGTGACAGCTTAGAAGCCGATATACTAGGTGCTTTAAATGTTGGGTTAAAAGCAATACATTGTGTTTTTGATGATGAAACCCCAACAGACGAAAATCTTATTACGGTGAAAAAACTATTAGAAATAAAACAATATCTTTAATACAAGTTTCGTTTTACGATAATTAGCTCCTACTTATGCATTCATTAAAAACACTTTCTGCCATTTTAGTTACCTTATTTTTTCTTTCTTGTTCGCAATCTTTAGATTTCGATCAAATAGAAGATTATGCTGTCAATCCTTCAATTATTGCACCTCTAGCTTATTTTACAATAGATGCAGCTAATTTTCTTGCATTTGGCGGTGTTACAGAAATTTCTGAAACTTCAGATTTTAAGGTTTTTGAGAATAGCTTTTTTAAACAAAATTTAACAAAATTAGATTTTGAGTTTGAAGTTAGTAATCAGTTTAATAGAGATTTTACGATGACAATTGCTCTTTTAGATGATAATAATAACTTAATTTATGAGTTCAATAAAATAAATATTAACGCGAATAATTTAGATATTAAGCAAAAAGAGGTAATTGAGTTTGTTGTGCATCAAAATATAATAAATTTTACAAGAGTAAAGTTTACTTTAAGTTTAGATGACGCAAGTATTCCAATACTTGCCTCTGATTTGGGCGATATAGAATTTAAATCTGCAGTAATAATTTACTTAGAAGCTAATTTATAATATGAGAAAAACGATTTCACTTTTTCTTTTCGTAGTTGGTTTCAATTCATTTTCACAGAATAAGGCAGTCTTATATGATTTTGCTGGTTTACCACAAACATTACTTTTAAACCCTGGTTTAGAAACTAACTATAAATACCATATTGGTGTCCCTTTATTATCTGGTTTTTCTACAGATATTGGTATTACTGGCTTTACAGTTTCAGATGTTTTTGCAATAGATAATGCTAGTATTTCAGATAAAATTTCAGCTGTTTTACAAAATTTAGATAATGCTGATTACCTAAAAATTAATTCGCAAATAGAAGTTTTTAGTGCTGGTTTTAGATGGGACAAAAAAACATATATAAGTTTTGGTTTTTATCAAGAATTAGACGCCATAGTTTACTTTCCTAAAGATTTTATTACTTTGTTTAATGAGGGTAATTCGGCTTATTTAAATAAAAATTTTAATATTTCTCAATTAGCATTTAAATTAGATCTTTCTGGCGTACTTCATGCAGGAATTACAAAAAAAGTAAGCGATGAATTAACTGTTGGTGGTCGTTTTAAAATTTATTCATCTGCTTTAAATATAGAATCTACAAATAACACAGGTACTTTTACGACTAGTCTAGGGAGTAATAATATTTATGTGAATCAATTAAATAATATAAATTTTAATCAAAGATCATCTGGTATTGTTGCAGAAAATGAAAATACAAACGATTCAACCACGTTTTTAAAAAACACTTTTTTAGGTGATAACTCAGGTGTTGGTTTAGATTTTGGATTAACATATCATATAAACCCTCAGTTGCATTTTTCTGGTAGTATTTTAGATGTAGGTTTTGTGCATCATAAAAAAAATATTAAAAATACAGCAGTAGAGGGTAGTTTTGTATTTGAAGGAATAGAGTTTGAGTATGATTCTAGCAGAAGTTATTGGCAAGAATTAGATGCTACACTTAAAGAGCAAATTGTAACCTCAGAAAATCAAGAGTCTTATATTTCTTGGAGACCAACAAGAATAAATACAGCCATAAAATATAGTTTTGGTGAGAAAAGATCTAAATTTTGTTATGACAATATTTCTAAAGATTTTTATACAGATGCTTTTGGGGTGCAGCTGTATTCTATATTTAGACCAATAAGTCTGCAATTTGCAGCTACAGGTTTTTATGAAAAATCATTTTCAAAAAAAATGCACGCAAAAGTAACTTATACAGTAGATGACTATTCTTATTCGAATATTGGCGTTGGTGTTTCTTTTCAGTTATGGAAAATTAATTTTTATGGAATTCTTGACAATGTTTTAGAATTGTCGGATATTTCAAAAGCAAATGGATTCCAACTTCAATTTGGCTTTAACTTATTATTTAATTAAAATGAAAAATATAATCTTAGTATTCTTTCTAATTAGCACTAATTACTTTGCTTTTAGTCAAGAAAAAAAGGTAAATAATTATAAATTTATAATTGTACCAGAACGATTCGATTTTTTAAAACAAAATGATGAATACCAAACAAGTTCATTAACCAAGTTTTTATTAAAGCAAAACGGATTTACGGTAGTTTTAGGGGCTGATCAATACCCTGCAGAATTAAGAGAAGACCCCTGTAGTGCTTTAACTGCTTTTGTAATAGACAAGTCTTCGATGTTTAAAATAAAGGTGCTTATCCAATTAAAAAATTGTTCTAATAAGTTGGTTTATACATCTGAGGAAGGAGGCAGTAGGCTAAAAGATTTTAAAAAAGGTTTTCAGGAAGCAATTAGAAATGCACATTCAAGTATGAAAGATTTTACTTATGAAGCATTAACTAATAATATCATAATTGAAGTTGAAAAAGACATTGTAGCTAAAAACTCTATTTCAGTTCAGGAGGTGAAAGCTAATAATAGGGTTCAAGCGGTTACTTTTGTAGAAAAGGCGGTACAAGTTGTTTCTACTAAGAATATAGAAGTAATAAATACTTTATATGCACAGCCAATAGAAAATGGATTTCAGTTGATAAATTTAAAGCCACAAGTTGTATTTGTTATTTTAAATACAAGGGTTAAGGGTAGCTATATAATTAAAGATAAAAACGGATTGCTTTTTAAAAAAGGCGAAAATTGGGTAGCAGAGTTTTATGAAGAAGATAAATTAGTGGTAAAAGAATACATTATTAAATTTTAGTTTTCTAGCAAACTTAATAGTCATATTTGCTTTGCCACCTATTTTTTAATACCTCTTTAAACTGATTTTCTCTAGGGTTTTCTCCAGGTTCATATATTTTAGTTCCAGAAATTTCTTTAGGTAAGAACTCCTGATTTACAAAGTTATTTGGATGGTTATGAGAATATTGGTACTCTTTTCCATAATCTAAATCTTTCATTAATTTTGAAGGTGCATTTCTTAAATTGAGGGGCACAGATAAATCTCCTGTTTTTCTTACTAAATCTTGTGCTTTGCCAATAGCTAAATAAGAAGTATTACTTTTTGTCGAATTTGCTAAATAAATAGCACATTGACTTAGTATTATTCTAGACTCTGGATTTCCGATGATAGAAACTGCCTGAAATGTGTTATTTGCAAATATTAATGCAGTTGGGTTTGCATTGCCAATATCTTCTGAGGCTAAAATTAACATTCTTCTGGCTATAAACTTTACATCTTCTCCACCTTCTATCATTCTAGCCAACCAATAAACAGCAGCATTTGGATCACTTCCACGTATCGATTTTATAAAAGCAGAAATAATGTCATAATGCTGTTCACCTGTTTTATCATATCTAGCTGTATTTTGTTGTATTTTAGAGAGTACCAATTCATTTGTAATTTCAATTTCATCATCAACAGAAACTAATAGTTCAAATATATTTAATAGTTTTCTAGCATCTCCTCCAGAAACTTGCAGTAAGGCATCCGTTTCTTTTAACTTAATCTTTTTTGAAGAAAGGAATTCATCTTTTTCGATAGCTCTATGCAAAAGAGCAACCAAATCTTCTTTATCAAAAGAGTTTAAAATATATACTTGGCATCTAGAGAGTAAAGCAGGAATTACTTCAAAACTAGGGTTTTCTGTTGTTGCACCAATTAAGGTAATCCATCCTTTCTCAACGGCTCCTAATAAAGAGTCTTGCTGAGATTTGCTAAATCTATGAATTTCGTCAATAAACAGAATAGGATTTTTAGCAGTAAACAAACCACCATTTTTTTTGGCTTTTTCAATAACTTCTCTTACATCTTTTACACCAGAACTAATAGCGCTTAAAGTATAGAATGGTCTTTTGCTTTCTGTAGCAATTATATGAGCTAGTGTAGTTTTGCCAATACCTGGAGGTCCCCAAAGGAGCAAAGAAGGTATCATACCTTTTTTAATTAAATTAGTTAAAACACCTTTTTCACCTACCAAATGTTGCTGACTAATATAATCTTCTAATGTTTTAGGTCTAATTCTTTCTGCCAATGGTTCATTCATATTACAAAAGTACCAAAGTTTTATGACAGATTTTGTCATTTTTTAAATTGGTGTCATTTTTGTTACTTTTAATGTAATGAAAGAAGAAAATCAATTAAAATTTACGAGCTCTAAATTCTTTATACCAATACTTTTTGTGGTGGCGATTTGGTTTATTTATTGGATTGAAATTTATTTCAACTTCAATTTTAATAAATATGGAATATTACCTAGAGATATTAGAGGTCTTAGAGGAGTATTATTTACTCATTTTATTCATAGTGATGTTAATCACCTTTTTAATAATTCTATACCTTTGTTTGTTCTTTTGTTAAGTTTATTCTACTTCTATAGAGATGTTGCCTTCAGGGTTTTAATTTTTGGTGGGCTTTTTTCAGGTCTTTTAACTTGGGGTATTGCAAGAGAATCTTACCATATTGGGGCAAGTGGTATTGTGTACTTATTGTTTAGCTTCGTTTTTTTTAGTGGAATTATAAGAAAGCACTATCGGCTGGTGGCACTTTCTTTGATTATTATTTTCTTATACGGAAGTATGATTTGGTACGTCTTACCAATTAAAGAGGGTATTTCTTGGGAAGGGCATTTATCTGGTTTTTTGATAGGGTTATTTTTTGCTATTTTTTACAAGAGTAGAGGGCTCGTAAAAAAGGAACATCAGTTTTCAAAAACAGCATTTGACCTTTTATTTGATGAAAATGGTAATTATGTTCCACCAAAAATAGAGGAGGAGCAGGAAGAAATAAAATAGGTTGTTTTAACTTTTAATTACTGGAATTCTTTGTCTTATAGTCTCATATAATAAAGCGCCACAAGCAACAGAAACATTTAGAGATGCTATTTCACCTAATAAGGGCAGCTTTGCTTTATAATCTACCATTTTAAGAATAGAAGGGTTTACACCTCGCTGTTCAGAACCCATTACAATAGCAATTGGTTGATTCATATTTATATCATAAATAGAGTCTTCTGTCTTTTCTGTAGCAGCAACGGTTTTAATTTCGGCAGCTTGTAAAATATATAAAGCGTCTTTTATATGATCTACTTTACAAATAGGTATTTTAAAAGCGGCACCGGCAGAAGTTTTTATAGTTTCTGCGTTTACAGGAGCGCTTCCATCTTTTTGTATAATTATACCGTTTACACCAGTGCATTCTGCAGTTCTTATAATGGCACCAAAATTTCTTACATCAGAAAGTTGATCTAAGAGTAAAAATAACGGCATTTTGTCACTTTCTAAAGTCTTTTCAATAAGTTCTTCTAAATCATGAAATTCTACTGGAGATATTTGGGCAACCGCACCTTGGTGGTTTCCGTTTTTAGACAAACGATTTAACTTTTCAATAGGTACAAGGCTGGTAGCTATTTTCTTTTCCTTTATTAATTTATCTAATTCATAATATAGGCTACCTCTCAAGTCTTTTTGAAGATATATTTTGTTCATAGTAGAGCCACTATCAATTGCTTCTATAATTGCTCTTATACCAAATATGTTTGTTGTTGCTACCGTAATATTATCCTCCATACGGCAAAGGTACTTATAAATAAAAAAACCACCTCAATAGAGATGGTTTTTTACTATAATTTAAGATGTAATTAAATTTTTATAATTTTTTTAGTAATAATAGTATCTCCAGAGTAAATTTTTATAAAGTAAATACCTGTAGCCGAGTTACTAAGGAAAATATTTTTATTTTCAATTTTCACCTTTTGTAGCTTGCCAAGTATATTGTATATTTCAATTTTATCTATTGTTAGCGCCGTGCTTATAGATATATTGTCACTTGTTGGGTTTGGATAAATATTCAAAGTACTTGAAACTTCCATAGTATTTAGACCTAGTGCATCGCAGCTATTTCCATTTATTTCTACAGTTGTTCCTGCGGTTAAGTTTTTATCAGTAAAAGCAGCATACTCCTTGGGAAATTTTAGAGCTCTAAAAACATAATTAGCAGATGGCGCGTCTCCTTGAGATTTTATTCCATTTGCGGTATCTGGATTAATGTATTCCCAAACAATAGTATTTGTACTATCTAGTTCAAAGAAATAACCTGAATCTCCATCACAAATTAACATGTTTCCGTTAGGAAGTCTTTGTGCGCTTGATAAGATAGATGAGAAAAAATTTTCATTGTCAATGGGGTCTGTATAGGTCCATTCGCTAACTGCTGGTCCATAACCTAGTGTCGCATCGAAAGCATAAACTCCATCTGCAGTTGTAGTTGGAGATACCATTTCTATACTTGAAAACTTTCTAGAATTTCCGTTATTAAAAATAAGTAATTTACCGGCGTCTACTAACCCATCCGCAATCCAATGCGGGTAGTGTTGACTATAGAGGGTTCTGTCGTTCTCATTCCCCATATCATGCGACGCTGGGTTGCCCCATCTGTATAAAAAGTCACCACCTTTTTCATAGGTACCACCAGAATGTAAAGCAGCTTCTTCTGTAGTTGTAGAGTGGTCTATTATATAAATTTCGCTTAAAAGTCTTGAACTTATGATTAGTTGATCTAATTCTTCATTGTATTGTAAGGAGTTAATATGTAGCCAATTAGCATTACCTAATTCTTCGTGAAGGAAATTAAAATCTAGTAAACCAGGATTATTTTTAATAACTCCAAAATTATCTTTGGTACTGTCAATATTTTGAATTAAATGATCTTTCATATTCCATTCCCAAACAATATTAGCCGTATCTGTACCTATTATTGGTTCTAATTCTACAATCTTTGGTATGTATACTTTATTTTCTAATATTAAAGAGGGGTCCCTGCCTTCCGCAATGGCCTCGTCTTTTGTCATCGTGGTAATTGCCAACATTAATACATTACCATTTGGTAAAGGGTATACATCATGATTTTGGGTAAATTCTGGTGATGAATACATGTATTCCCAAAGTAAATTATTATCCCAATCAAATAATTCTACATGCCCACCAGCGCCACCAAATGTAATTGATGTATTTGGTACTTTACCTGTTTTAAGCAGGTTACCGTTTTCTAACAGATAAACAGAGGCTGATGGTTTGTAAGTACTAGTCCATTGATGTACAATTTCTCCACAGTTATTAATTAAATACGTTTTTTTAGAGGCTAAAGGAGCAAATAATGTATATCCATCATATGCCTTATTCGTATTCATAACAGTGCCAACAGTGTTTTGTGCTGTTAATTTAAAGCTAATTAAAATAATTAATAGGTAATTATATTTCTTCATATGAGTGTTTTTTGTAAAAAAAAAAGCCACCAAGAATGGTGGCTTTTAAAGTTTTTTTTTAAATTACGGACATACGTTAGTACCTTCTGTAACAACACCGTTTGTTGGAATTGAAGAATAATCAAATGATCCTTCTTCCCACATAGTAGTTCCATCAGGAGCTGTTAATTTGAAATAGTTTTCACTTTCCCATCCTGGGCTTCCACCGGTACCGCCACCTGAAACATATGCTATAGAAAACGGAGCACCGTTAGGTATAGATATTGTATGCTCAACATCAGCACCTGCTGGTTGTGCATACGTAGACATAACACCATTAACATTAACTTGAATGTAACCTCCGTTCCATCCATCGCCATACGTGTCATGAGTTATTAAAGTCCAATTACAAGGAAGTCCAAAAACACTTACGTTTATTGTACTTGTTGCAGACTCTTGACCGCTTGCAGTCTTTTCATGTACAGAAACAGTAGCATTCCCCATTTCAGCATAATATACACTAATTGTAGAAGTTCCTTCACCAATAGGAGTAACCTCTCCACCATTTACTGTCCATATAAATTCTGATCCACCTCTAGAGGTAACAGAATATGTTTCACTTTGTTGTACAGAAGAATTTGTAGGGCCGTTGAAATCAAATATTTCAGCAACAACTTTTGAAGCATCCTCTCCAAAGTCTACTTCTTCTTCTAAACAAGAAGTAAAAGTTAAACTAACAACCATTAGTGCAATGATTGATACGTATTTATTTATGTTATTTTTCATAATGTTATTGTATGTTTTATATTAAAATTATCTCCAGCCTCCATTAGAATAATCTTGACCAGCTACACCAGTAGTTCCACCAAAAGTATAAGCAGCTTCTTTGTTTGCATCTAAAGATGCTCCAGGAACAGGGAAATGTAATAAGGTACCTTCTTGTAAAAGATCTAAACCTCTCATTTCAAAGAAAGCAAGTCCTAAACCAGTTTGTCCTAACTCAACCATTCTTTCATAATGAATTGCAGCCGCAACATCTGCTTGATCAGAACCAACATTAGCAAGACCACCTCTTGTAGATCTTGTTCCTGCGTTTAATACCGCAGCAGCTCCACTCATGTTTCCAGTTCTCATTAGAGCCTCTGCTTTATATAAATCATTTTCAGCAGCTAAAAATTCAGGGTGATAAGTTTCCCAACCAGAATTTGTATAACTATCATAACGTTTATGACGGTAAGTAGACCAGTGGTATGTACCTCTGTTTGCAGGAAAAGCTTGAGAAGATAAATATTCATAATCTGAAGAAAGTCTTGCATCTGCAGAAGTAGCCGGTGGTAAAGTAGTTTCACCAGCTGGCCAGTAATCAGGATAAGAATTATCCATCATATTGATAGTACGTAAATCTACACGCGCCCAACCTGGATAAATCATATAAATTGGCCATTCAGAATACCAAGAGTTATAACCATCACCTAAAATAGTAACATCAAAAGTTAACCCATTGTTTGCGTATCCTAATATCTTAGTCCAATTTAATGCAGCTCTTTCGGTTGCATTTCTTGCACTAGTTGCTAATAATCTAGCAGCATAAGAGTTTAAATATTGGCTAAATTCTGCACTACTATAACTCTGACCGTTGATTTGCTCAGATACAGTAAAAGATCCTCTGTCTGCAGCAGCAATTGCCAAATCTATTTTTTGAATAGCAATAGCCATTGCTTCAGCATATGTAAAAGCCAATCCTTCATTTAAAGTTCCTGTTTCATCAGAAACATATACTTTATTGAAAACTTGTGCTAAAGAACCTATAGTAGCTGCTTGTCCAAATCTAGATAATGCTTCAATTAAGTCATTATCACTAAAATTTGTTCCTGCGTCTAATGATTTTACAAGACCATTAGAATCTGCTAATACAGAATACATAGAGTTAAAGAAACTTTCAGTAATGTTAGAACTACCGTAAGTTGAATTGTTATCCCAAACTATTCTTGGCTCACTAGACGTATCACGCATTCCAGAGTTACCCCAAGAACATGTCATTTGATCAGACATAACTGCTAAAGATAATCCAGGACCGCTATAGTTGTTTGCCGCTTGATACCAGTTTTGGTAAATTTTAAAGGCAGTTGCCTCAATACCAATTTGTACACTTGATGGATCTTCTATCTGCTGTACATCTAGATCTGTTTCTATATCACATGAAAGGAACATCATTGCAATTGCTCCTAACAAAATAAATTTATTGTTTTTCATTTTTTTTATCTTTTAAAATTTAACTTGAATACTAAAAGTATATGAAGTAGGATTTGGATATACCCCATAATCAATAGCGTAATAATTTTGAGTCGCTCCATCATACTTTTGTACTTCTGGATCCCACCCTGAATAGTTAGTGAATGTAAGTAAGTTTCTACCTGTAACACCAAACTTAACAGAGTCAAAAACGTTTCCTATAGTTTCACCTTTTAATGTGTAAAATAAAGATACTTCTCTTAATTTAACATAAGAACCATCTTCTACCCATTGTGCATTTGTGTTATTTGTATCATACAAACCTTGGTAATAGCTGTATGTTTTTTTATCACCATCAGCTTTTCCAGCTTGATCAACCATAGCATTTCTGTTATCTCTTGTTAACCATTGCCCTTGTCTGTTGTAGATGTCTCCACCTTTTTGCCAGTCAAAAAGTGCATAAAAGCTTAACGCTTTATATGTAAAGTTTGAAGTGAAACCCATTCTGAAATCTGGTGTTTGAGCACCAATTTTAGTAAATGCATCTGCACCGTCTTCGTCTTTTAAAACAATAGGAGCTTCATATTTTGTTCCAATAGTATTTGCTGCAACTACAATTCCGTCTGAATTAACAACGTAATCTGAAACAGAAGCACCAACTGGTAATTGATTACCCATTTGATCTAAATTTCTCACGAAATCTCTACCAAACATAGAACCAAATTCTTCACCTTCTTGAATTCTAAACATTTGACCTCCATTAGGCCCAACAGTAATTGGATCTACATCTAATTGTGTAATTTCATTTGCTGTTTGTTCAAAACGTACACCAAGATTCCAAGACATGTCCTCTTTTTTAATAATTTTTGATTCTAAGCTAAGTTCTATTGTATTAAACTCTACTGTACCAACATTTTGCCATTGTCTATTTGCACCTTCATTTGCTGGTGCAAAAATATCTACTAACATAAATTGATCTTCAGTTTTTGCTTGAGAGTAAACTCCTTCAAAAGAGAATCTATTTAAAAAGTCAACATTTAAACCAACTTCTAATTCTGTAGTTGTAGATGGACGCAATTCTGCATTATCTTTAACTCTGTTTGTTGATAATTGTCCATTACCTAAGTTGATAATATCATATTGCCAGCTAAATCCAGGTCTTTGACCTGCAGTACCATAAGCACCACGGATTTTTAATTCTTGAACACCAGGTACTTCTATATCTTTAGAGATACGGTATGCACCAGATACACGGTAATAAGAATTTGATCTGTTATCAGCACCAAATAGAGATGAATTATCAATTCTGTACATACCATCTAGGATATAACGATCTTTATAATCGAAACCTACAATAGCAAACATGTTGTTAGCTCTTTCATCAGATCTAGAAGAACCAATAAATATATCATCAGCATTAAAGTTATCTAATGAAGTAATTCCTGGGTATATTAAGTTGTTACCTACACCATAAAAAGATTCAGAATGATAATCTTCAGCTAAGTAGCTTAATTTACCTTGTATATTTAAATCTCCAAAACTATCAGAATAATTTAAAGTAAACTGTGCTTTTTGAGATAATTGAGTAGAAGATACTTTAGAAAAACTACCATCAGAGTAATCAAAACCATATTCTGTAGCACTACTAGTTGTATAAGTAGTAGCAGGCTCTAAATCATCACCAATATAGCTATTAGACTCTAAAGCATAATTAGCATCAAAATTTAACCAATCGGTAATTTTAAGATTTAAGTTATAACCACCTAAGAATCTGAATTTTTTAGAAAGCTCTCTGTTGTTAGATAAATCATAAACAGGGTTTTCTACAGTTGCAGCCCAAGGGTTTGGAATAAAGTAATAAGGCTGACCATCAGGGTTTGGAGCATTTACGTTTACATCTGGATCTTGTAAAACAAGATTAAATAATACACCTTCTAAACCTCCACCTGGAGTCTCATTATTTGTACGAATAAAGTTATTACTTGTAGATAATTTTAACCATTTGTTAATTTTAAAATCCGCATTTAAACGAACTCCATATCTTTCGTAACCACCTACTTCTCTAAAAATACCTTCATTTGTAGTTCTTTCAGCAGAAAAGAAAACATTTGTTGTTTCCGATGCATCCGCAACAGAAGCATATAATGTTTGATCATTACCCGTCTTGTAAAAAATATCTTGATTGTTGTAATAAACACCATAAGGGTTGTCATTAAAACCATCAGCAGACGGAGTTCTTGCTCCAGATAATACACCAACAGAACCAACACCGTTATAATCTGCTGCATAATCTACACCAGCATAAGAAGTATATGTACCTTGGTTTGCTGCGAAGTCACTAGATAAGTCAAAATTATGTGATTTACTTAAGCTAATTTGATTTTGTAATCTAGAGAATCCCATTTCACTTTTTAAAGTTACTTGAGGTCCGTCTCCTTTTTTACCTCTTTTACTTGTAATAACGATTACACCGTTACCAGCTCTAGAACCGTATAAAGCAGAAGCAGATGCTCCTTTTACAATCTCGAAAGATGCAATATCTGCAGTATTTATATCTGCAAGAGTACCTTCTACAATTACACCATCTATTAAAATTAATGGAGATTGACCACCAAATAAATTGGTTGCCCCTCTTAATTGTATTGTTGCTCCAGCTCCTGGTTGTCCAAGATTTGTAACAGTAACACCGGCAACTTTACCCTGCAAAATACTTGCAGCTGAAGTAGGAGGTGCATTTTCTATATCTTTAGAACTAACTGAATTTACAGTTACCGACAACTTTTTCTTAGATGTTGGTCCTGCAACCCCTGTAATAATAATTTCATCTAATAGACTTGCATCTTCACTTAGAGTTACATTAATATTATCCGAAGATCCTACAGTTTTTTCTGCCGTCTTATATCCTAAATAGCTAAAACTTAAGATATCTCCAGTTTTTGCTTGAATAGAATACTTTCCGTCAAAATTTGTTTCTGTTCCTGTGCTTGTTCCTTTTACTAGAACACTTACACCAGGCAATGTGCCAGAAGAGTCTGATACAGTACCAGAAATAGACTTCTCTTGTGCAAAAGTTATTTGCACAACAAACGCCAGTAATAGCGTTAAAATTCCTTTAAACTTTGTTTTCATTTTAGAATTATTTGAATTAATTAGTATCAAAAGTCTTAATTTTATCTTAATAAAACTATTTTTTAACATTAAATATTTAAATATAATTGAAATTACACGATTTACTAAGAATAATGTAATTTTAGATAATCCATTTAATCCTAGAAATGACCAGTTATGTACATTTAGAAACCTATGTTAGTTGATTTTTATTGTTAAAAGTGTGTTTAGATCAATATTGACAGGGATTTTCTTCTTTTGTTTGATTTATTTAGTGTGTTTACATTTTTAAATTATTTAATAAACACAGTAAAAATAATAAAATGTATTTTTTGTTAATAATGAATTTTCGGATCGTGCTGGGGTAGTTTGCTTGTATGTGTGGGAACAAAAAAAAACATCTAAATCTTTACGATTTGGATGTTTTTTAGGCTTATAATTCGACTTTTTTAGTATTTATTAAATTCTTATTATTTAGACCTTAGTTGTGGTCTAGAATTATTAATTATTCTATTAATAAAATTCTCATCATTTCTTGAGCAGCTGCTTCACTTATTTCTTTTATCTTTTCATCATTTGAATCGTCGCCTATTTCAAAAGTTATATCCGTTGCGTTAAATCTATTCAAGAACAGGCCTCTAGATACTGGTTTTTTACTATTTTTAGCATCTTCATTAATTTGGTAGCTACCTATTTTATTTTCAATACCTTTAAATCATTTATCTATGAAATTTGGTAATAAGGTTTGTCTGCGTTCTTTGTTGGTATAAAATATATCGTACCAAGTCGAGTGAAAATCTAATCCGATTAAAATTTTTGATTTACTTTTTCTTCTTTGCTTTTCTATAAATTTGACAACGCTTCTTATTTCAGGTTGGTTGTATTTGGACCAATCTCTATTGAGGTCAACACCATTAGCGTTGTGTCTCCAGTGACCTAAATCTACACCATCTGGATTCATCAATGGGAATGCTATTATTTGATATTTCTCTAAGAATTTGTTTGAGATTTTGGTTTCTGCTAGAATTTTTTTAATAAAGTACTGAAACGCGTAATAGCCTGTGGTTTCTGGAGGGTGCTGTCTTGTTAGTAGTATAATAATGTCTTTTTGTTCGAGTTTACTATTATTTGAAAACAAAACAGGTATGTCTCTTTGTAGTGTTGTTTTTCCAATTATGCTGTAGTTGATGTTGCTGCTGTTTGTCTTAACTATTTCTTTACACCATATGCGTACATCCTGTGTTGATTCTATTTTTTGTGCGGCTATTATTTGGGGATTGTTCGATAGTTCTAATTTTAGTATAGCTTTATTTCCCTGTGTAGACATATTTATGTTGTCAATTGCAGACCATTTATTATTTGTTTTAATTTTCGGTTTATATCTATGGGAATACGCTTTGGGGTATTTAAGCGAAACGTAATATGTTCTTGGTGTGTCAGACCAAATAGAAAAGGCATAATAGGCGCTGTTGTTTATAGGTGTGTTTTCAGGTGAAATATAGGCAACTGCAGTGCTATCATTTAGTTTTTTAAAATTGTTTAATCTAGCTCCATCAAATTGGTTACTGGCATAGATGCTTTGGTCTTCAATTTTAAAAGTTTGCTTTGTTTGTTCTTTTATTGATTTATTCTTTGTGTTTATGTAGGTCTCAAATATTACTTTTTTCGGTGTTTGGCAGTTTGTGAGTAAGATGAGTATAGAAAAGTGTATTATGTTTTTTTTCATGATACTTTTTTATAGGTTACGCTATTTTTACGGTTAATTAGATTACAATATATTAAAAAAGGCTATCTAAATAAATAGATAGCCTTTTTTTTATGTTAATAAATTATGTTAATTATTAATAGGTGTTTTGTCAAATAAAGTTGGTAAAGGTGATGGCGTATTGGGGTTTGCATCAATTTCTATTTGAGGATAAATATACCTTTGTGGAATGGTAGTACCTGTTTTTGCAGGAATATTTAACATATTATTTGTACGTCTTATATCGTGAAAAGGCTGCAATTCTCCAATTAAGGTTATGTATTTTTCTTCAAGAATTTCTGTTAACAAAGCTGCACTTCCAGAAGCAGAACTTGTTGCAGGGAAGCTAGCACTATACTCAGTCGCTAATAAAGTTCTTACAGAATTAAATGCCGCAACATCACCAGCGTCTCCAGTTCGGTTTGCTGCTTCAGCTTCAATTAACTTTACTTCTTCATAAGAAATGATATTCATAGATGCTGTTTCTGCAAAATAACCAGTAGTGCTTACGTTTAAAATCACAAGTGATCCGTTTGCGTCAAAGTAGTGATTATATCTTTCAGTATCACCAGGAGTTGCAATTGCACGTGTTGCAGTTCCGTTTAATAAACTCACTAAATGTGAACCTGTTGCACCTAAATACCCGTCTCTTTCGTCTACTGTAAATTGATAGTATAAGTTTTCAGTATCGGTAGAAGTGGTGTGCATAGTCATTAAACTTTCGCTAGCTTGGCTAATCCCTTTTCTTGCATTAATTAATGCATTTGTATAGTCTTTAGCTAATAAATAATAACGAGCTTTTAATGAGTATGCTATTTTTGCCCATGTAGCAGTAGTACTTAATCTATTTCCAGAATATAATGATCCAGCTGCATTCCCAACATTTAAAATAGCTTCATCTAGTATGGTCTGTAAACCTTCTAAAACATCTGCTTGACTATCATAAGTTGGCGTTGGAAAATTATCAGGGTCTCCAGCTTCGGTAAAAGGTATGTCTCCAAAAAGAGCTGTTAATTCACCATACATTGCCGCTTTGCAAATTTGAGCTATACCAGCTAATTTTTTATTTCCAGTTTCTAATGCTAATCTCTCTGTCAAGTTAGCTTGTGCTATACCACTTACGTAGGCATCTTCCCATAAATCGTCATAATCTCCTGCAGTTGTAGAATATTGGTTTACCGTAACATATTGTCTGTCTTCACCGGTAAATTGATTCATAAAAATCCCTGCATATCTAGCTCCATTACTGGTGGCTAACTGCATCCATCCTAATTGCGCTTGGCCAATAATTAATTCAGGTGGAGCGCTTGAAAACTCATTAGGGTCTGTATTTAAATCCTCAGTATAGCTTTCGCAAGAAAGGATAGCGATGCTTACTATTAAGGTTAGTATATAATTTATTTTTTTCATTTTGTATAGTTTAATTTATGAATGATTAAAATGATACTCTTAGGGAACCTAAGAACGATTTGGTTCCAGGGTTGCTAAAGTATTCTAGCCCTCTACCCTTGGATGCTCCTGTTAAGTTGTTTTCTGGATCAAATCCTTCAACTGCAGTCCACAAAAATAGATTTCTTCCTGTAAAAGTTAAGTCGATGCTACTAATTTTAGTTTTCTTTAATAAACTTGAGGGGATGCTATAGGCAAGAGAAAGTTCTCTTAAACGAGTCCAAGAAGCGTCTTCAACGAATGGTTCGCCTACATCTCCAAATCCACCACCGTTTCCAGTCCACCATGCCGCATCTACTGCTACAGGTCCTGCGCCAAAATCTTCTTCATATCCTCTAAAGGTACTTCCGGCGGCTATTGCTGTTCCATCTGCGTTTACTAAGTTTTGTGATGCAATTGTCTCTATAGCTGTATCTTGATGTATACCAAAATAGTAAAGAACTCCTTTTGTACCATTCCAAACATCATTTCCTTGAGATGTTTCTAATTGTGCAGATAATGTTAAACCTTTATATGAAATAGAGGTACCTAATCCCGCTCTCCAATCTGGATTTGGATCACCTGTAAAATCGTCAGTAGCTGACGCTGTAGGGAAGCCATTCGCATTTAAAGCATAAGAACCATCATCATTTCTTGCATATTTTGTACCTCTTAAGACACCAAATGGTTGTCCTTCTGCAATACCAGATGAATTAGATGTAAATCCGTTTAAAGAGAAGTAAGAACTTCCATTTAAAGATTCAACTACGTTTCTGTTTTGCGTAAAGTTAACATTCATGTTCCATCTTAAATCTGCTGTATTAATTAATTTTGCAGACAAGTCAATTTCAATACCTTTATTCGTAAGTTCTGAAGCATTTAAGACTTGATTTGCAAACCCAGTCGAAGGGGATAGATCTAAATTTAAGATACCGCCTTCAACTCTATTACTATAATAGGTAGCTGATAATGACAACTTATTGTCAAAAAAGCGAGTGTCAATTCCAAGTTCATATTCCTTCTTACGTTCTACTCCTAAATTAGGATTCCCTCTTGTTGCTGACTGTGATAGTGGGTTTCCGTATGAAGCTCCATCATATCCGTCTCCCCAAGAAGAACTTATACCACCAGTGCTAATTGTTGTTTGAGTACTATAAGGCTGCGCTTCAATACCAACCTCTCCGTAAGAAGCTCTAAACTTAGCAAAAGAGATTATTGATTCATCTACATGTTTTGTGAAATTCCATCCAAAAGATGCACTTGGGTAAAAGATTAGTCCTTCTCCTGGTAGCGAAGAGACATATTCACCTCTACCGGTTACTTCAAATAAGAACTCATCATTATAGTCTAAGTTTAGAACAGCAAATGCCCCAGATTTTCTAGTTTTACGTAGATAATCACTTGGGTTTGAGTTCGTAGAAACAGCATTACCAACATTAAGGAAAATTTCATCAGGATTGGTGAAATTTGTTTCAGCTGCAGATAATCTTTTGTATTCATTTTGAAAGAATTGTGCGCCAACATTAAAATCTAATTTTAGTTTATCAGATAAATCGTATGCACCTGTAAGAAAAAGATTTATATTTTGGTTACTTTCAGTAATTCTATCTTCTTCAAATTCACCATTTGTTCCATCTCCAGCAGAACCGGCAGGTTCAAAGCTAAGTCTGTTATCTTGGTAGTAATCCATACTATATCTAGCAATTAACAATAATTGATTGTTAATCTTATAGTTCAACTCTGGAGCAATTATAAAACGGTTTACTTCATTTAGGTTTTTCTGCTCATTAGTTGTCCATAAAGGATTATTGTATGAAGGAGAGTTGTAACTAAATGTTCCTGATGTAGGATTAAAAGTTCTTTTAGATCCTAAAAATTGTCTATATCCTCTTTGTGAATTTGGTGTAGGAATACCATCAGCGTCAAAGTGAGTTCCTTTGTAATCTCTGAGGTCAAAATCAGGAGAACTACGCAAGTATCCTAGGTATAATCCATTTAAATTTGACCCTGTTTGCACACGATTAGATTCAATATTTACATAAGTTGTAGATAGTTTTAGCGTAAGTTTGTCGCTAAAATCTGTGTCATTATTTAAGCGCAAACTTGTTCTTCTGTAATCAGACGCTCCGTTATAAATACCGTCTTGATCCCAATTAGATAAACTTACAAAAGTTCTACTATCTTCTCCGTTATAAGTAAAGCTCACGTTATTTTCTTGAGTAATACCTGTTTTAAAAAGAGCATCTCTGTTTATTTGATTGAAAGTTTCTCTTGAGTTTTTAGAGGTTATAGGGTAGTAGATGTTTCCTCCATCTGCTTGAAAATAAGCTCCTGAAGTATCAACAGTATCAGCACCACCGGTTCTGTCTGCTATTTTGTCACCATAAGAAAATCCAGTATTAGATAGTCCACTTCCTGTTAAGTGTGCAACGCCACCAAACCCTTGGCCATAAGTATCTTGTTTGTCCCATTCAACATTAATTTGATCGGCCGAAAAACCTGCTTTATACTCTATGGTCCATCTTTTTCCATTTTTAGATCCTCTTTTTGTTTTAATAACAATTACACCGTTTGCAGCACCTGTTCCGTAAACAGCAGCAGCAGAAGCTCCTTTAAGTACTGAAATAGATTCGATATCTTCTTGGTTAATGTCATTTAAACGAGATTGTTGAACAACTCCTCCAGTTCCACCTCCAATAGAGCTGTTAGATACAATGGCTCCATCAATTACAATTAATGGACTGCTATCTCCTAAAATAGTATTTTGTCCTCTAATTTGAATATATGCACCTGCGCCTGGGTCTCCAGAATTACGAGTAATATTTACTCCTGAAGTTTTCCCTGAAAGCGCTTGTAATACACCTGCTTCACCAGATTTTTTTAATTGATCTACCTTAACAACAGAAGTAGAGCTTAAATCGCTATCTTTCTTTTTTTCTGTACCTAATGCTGTTAATACAATTTCATCTAAAAGACTAGCATCCTCTTCTAAAGCTACATTAATTTGATTAGAAGACCCTACCGTTTTACTAATCATCTTGTAACCAAGGTACCTAAAAACTAAGACATCCCCAGTTTTGGCTTGAATACTGTAGTTTCCGTTGAAATCACTTTCGTTACCCTTGTTTGTACTTTTTACCAAAACACTTACTCCAGGTAATGGACCAGATGAATCTGATACCGTACCGGTAATAGTTTTTTGTTGAGCAAAAGATATCTGTACTACTAATGCTAAAAATAGCATTAAAACTCCATTTAACTTTGTTTTCATTTGTTGAATTTTTATTGAATTATTTACAACAAAATTGGTAAATAATTTTTAAATTCACAATTATTTCTTATTTTAATTTAAATGTTAATTTTCTTTTATTTAACATTTTTAAATTCCATTATAAGTAGGTCAAAGTTAGTATTTCTTCTTTTATTTTATTTTCTTAATTAAGTTTATTTTAATTATAATTTAAAATTAAAAACTTGATTTTATCTACTATTTTGTGTTTTTAACTCTTTTTCACTATTTTAAGTGTCCTTTAAAATTGTTTAGGTGGTAAAATAATAGTACTTATGGTACTAATTAATTTAATTTTAGTTAAAAAGTAATTTGTTTCTTTTTAGAAAAGTAAATGATGCTTATCCTTAGTGTTTATGAGTTTTTGGTTAAAACCTTTTAACAGTTTTTATTTTTATTGCTATGAATGTTCTTATTTTTTAATATTTATGGACTGCAGTTTTAAATTTTTGGCAAAAAAAAAAGACTGCCTTAAAAGGCAGTCTTAATATTAAATTATATTATAAGATAAAATTAGTTTTTATCCCACCATAATTTTGTGTGTAAATCGTCTGCTCCTTGATCGGCAACAACTGCAGCATAATTTGTTGGGTTGTTGTCTTCTACAGAAGAGTCATATGCATCACGTACAGGAATTCTTGCATCTTGTGCGCTAGCAGAGGGTGTTAAAACTGGCATATCTAATCTTCTCCATTCAGCCCATGCTTCTGGTCCGTTTAAATATAAAGCTACCCATTTTTCATAAGCAATTTCAGTTAAAGTAGAAGTTGTATGTGCAGCAGTGTAAGCGTCAATATCTGCTTGGTCTACATTCCAAAAACTCATAGAGTCTTCAATTCCTTCTTTAAATAAGCTAGCAGTTGTTCCGCTACCAACATTCCATCCTTTTAACTTCGCTTCTGCTAAAGCAAATTTAACTTGTGCAGAAGTATAAATAGGAGATTGGTAATCTTGTACACCTGTTACAGTAGTTGAAGGTAAAGAGAAATCTTGTACATTTCCGTTTACTGCACCGTGCGCTGCACCTACGTATTTTGCATCTATATCACCAGGAAAATTTGTAGCTGTAGTAGAACCGTCTCTAGAAGGCTCTACGTATTTAAATAATCTAGGATCTAAGTTAGATCTTAAAGATTCTGCCAACGTGTTAGATAATATGTAATCTACTCTAGATTCAAATCTATCTTCCCATGGATTGTCACTGTTATCGTCAGTACCAAAAGTGAATAAGATATTGTCTTCATTATCAACAACAACACCACCAGAAACAGCTTCTTCAAACTTTGTTTTTGCCAATGAAGGATTTGCATCAGATATTCTTAATGCCATTGTCATTTTTAAGGTATTAGCAAACATTTTCCATCTCGTCATATCTCCACCAAAGATGATATCACCTAGAGGCCCTGCTTCTCCGTTTATTAAGCTTAAAGCTTCGTCAACTTCTGCAAACATAAAGTTGTATAAGTCTTCTTGAGCATCAAACTTTGGTTGTGGAAATGTAATTCCTTGAAATGCTTCAGACCAAGGTAATGCACCCCAACGATCTGTGATGTACTGTAAATAATAAGATCTCATGATCTTAGCTACGGCTATTTGGTTGTTGTTACCTCCAAAAGCTACAGCACCTGCTTTTAAATCTTCATCGCTATTAATTTTAACGATTTCATTTAAATTCTGAATAGGTCCAGTGTACCAAAAGTTATAGTTACTTGTTAAAGTTTCGTACCTTGAATCACCAGGGTATTGTCCTTCTGATAGTTGTTGTGTGTATAAAATTCCTTTCATACTTGTTACAACTGATTCACCTACTGTTTTTTGAGCCTGAGACAATAACTGAGATGTTACAGCTATTGTAGGTCCGTTCGGATTATCATTGATATCTCCAAAATCTATAGAGTCACATGAACTATAGAATATAGAAACACATATCAATAATGCTATGTTTTTTATTGTTTTTTTCATTTTATTCTATTTTTAAAATCTTAAATTTAAGTTTAAACCGATGGTTCTTGTATTTGGTAATTGACCTGCTTCTGCCCAGTTATAACCACTTCTTTTTTCAATTTCAGAAGGATCAATCCAAGGTAAATCAGAATAAATTAACCACACATTATTTGCATATAAACCAAGAGTTGCACTCTTAATGTTTAATTTATCAGTAACTGCTTTGTCAAATGTGTAATTTAATCTCACAGTTCTTAATTTTATATAAGAAGCATCATGCACATTGTTTTCATAAATATTTCCTAAGTTTCCTAAGAAAAAATGGTCTTGAGCATCTACATATTTATCTACAACAGTACCATCAGAAATTGGAGTTCCGTTTGCATCTGTACCAGTTTGTAGTACACCAACTATATGAACACCACCACCATCGGCAACAGCATCTCTTTTTGGGTTTCCTTTATCATTTAAACCTGCAGTTTTAGCTGATAAACCAGAATGGTCATAATATCTTTCTGTTCTAGAGTAGTAATTACCACCACTTTGAAAGTCAAAACCAAGATTTAAATCAAAGTTTTTATATTTCATATTAGAAGTAAGACCCCCAGTAAAGTCTGGAAGCAAGCTACCTAATAATTTGTTGGTCTCTCTTGCATAGCTATCACCTGCTGTAAAGATTTTAGAACCATCTGTATGGTTGGCATAACCTCTACCATAGAATAATCCCCATTCTTCACCAACTCTTTCTTGTAGTTTCATATTAGAAGTATATGTACTTAAATTTCTAGATTCAATACCTTCATATAATTCATCTACAAATCTTGATAAAGTTGCAAAGTTAAAACCTACATTCCAAGTAAAGTTTTCAGATCTAACAACATCTCCAAATACGCCTAATTCTAAACCTTTAGAAGTTTGTTGTCCAGAATTTAATACAATAGAAGAATATCCAGTTGCACCATCTAAAGGCACTGTTACAGGAATATCACTATCTACTCTATTAAAGTATGTAAAGTCTAAAGAAACTCTATTGTTAAAGAATTGTAATTCTGTACCAATTTCAGTTTCTGTTCTTGTACCACCAATTAAGTTTTCATTTTGTTGTCTTCCGTTTACTGAAAGTGTTCCGTTTCCATTATACAAATCACCTACGTTGTAAGTACTACCTACGTTGTATGGGTTTGGAAAATAAGGAGCTTGTGCATAACCTATTCTTAATTTAGAGAAGGTTAATACATCATTTTTAGGAATAATCTTGTTAGCTAAGAAACTTAAAGAACCACCAAATGTTTCAACTCTATTGTCATTCGCTTTTGCAGTAGAAGACCAGTCAAATCTGTAAGATGCATCAAAATATAAAGTACTTTTATATCCTAAAGATCCTTTAAAGAACATACCTTTTCTTTCATCTGCTCTTGTAAAGTTAGATGAGTTAACTGGATCTTTAGATCCGCTTAAATTATAGAAGCCAGGTATTGTTAAACCACCTACTGTTGCAGAAGATAAAGAATTAAATTCTGTTTTAATGATTTCTCCACCTATGCTTGCATTTAAATCTAAATCTCCATCTAAATATTTGTCGGCATAATTTAACATTCCAAAGTATTCTACTCTTTCATTCTTAGATAACGATTCAGAATAGAAAGATTGATCTAATAAACTTTTCGTAGTACCTCTGTCATTATTTCTATAAGCATGAAAGGTTCTTCTTATTTCACCGGTAACGTTAAAATTATCGTTAATTGTATAAGTACCACCTATTTTTCCAAATGTAGAATTCTTGTATTGATTTTTGAAGTTTTCATAAGAATGTAAAAATGGAGAATCCCAATATAAAGGTTTTGCATCTCTAGGACCATTAATGTTCCAAGAAGTAAGCGCACCGTTACGTTCATAATTTCTTAAACGAGTCATGTCTAATTGACGTTGCCACCATTGGTTCATGTTAGAAGCAATGTTAGCATATCCTTGATCTGGATTATTTAACGTGTGTCTATCTTCATAGTTTATGTTCGTGTAAAACTTAAATTTGTCTGACATGTCATAAGATAGGTTGATAGAAAATTTAGAAGACTTTCTATTAGAGTTTGGTACAATACCGTTTGCTCTTAAATCTGATAATGTTGTTCTAACATTATAATTGTCACCTGCCTTAGAAAAAGCTAATGTTACAAAGTTAGTGATTGCATCATCATAAAATTCTCTAACATTATCTGCTTGCGGAGACCATTCTCTTAACTCACCAAATTCTGGTGTGTTCTCTATCCAGCTATCCCAGTGACGTACTAAGGTTCCATCTAATTTAGGACCCCAGCTTTCATCTGCTTGATATAATGGCATTTTCTGACCATCAAAAGAAGCCCAGCTAGCAGGATCTTGTGCTGCGTCATAAGAGAAAGTATCCCATTCTTGGCTATAACCACCACCGTATTCATTTTGATAATCTGGTAAAGTGGCAACACTGTTTACAGATGTATTAAAATCTAATTCGAAGGTTGTTTCTCCTTTTTTTGCAACTTTAGAAGTAATTACAATTACACCGTTTCTTCCATCAGGACCATATACTGCTGTTGCAGCTGCACCTTTTAGAACAGACATACTTGCAACGTTTTCTGTGTTGATATCACTAGTAGAATATACTCTAATACCATCAACTACATACAATACGTTGTCACTACCTCTTAATCTAATTGTAGAGTTTCCAAAAGTAGAACTAGAGTTACCTACAATCTGTACTCCAGAAACTTTTCCTGCTAATGCATTAGATAAGTCAGTTTCTTTTGCCTGTGTTAAAGCAGGACCAGCTACAGTTTGTTGAGAGAAACCTAGAGATTTCTTTTCTCTTTTAACACCATACGCTGTTATAACTATTTCTCCTAAAATATTAGCATCTTCTTTCATAGTAACATTTACGTTATTAGAAGATCCAATAGTTTTTTCTATGGTTTTGTAACCAACATAACTAAAGCTAAGAATACTTCCTTCTTTAGCGTTAATTGAATACTTACCATCAAAATCAGTCTGAGTTCCAGTTGAAGTACCTTTTATAAGTATACTTACACCTGGTAATGTACCAGATGAGTCTGATACTGTTCCAGAAACTGTTTTCTCTTGTGCAAATGTTATGTGCACAACAAACGCCAGTAGCAGCGTTAAAATTCCTTTAAACTTTGTTTTCATTATTTATTTGATTTAAATTAATTGCGTAAATATCTGTTTATTTTGTTAGATAGCCTCTTATAAATTTATATAATTTTAAGAATATACTTAAATAGCCAAAAATTTAATAATTTAGTAACTAAAATTAACTAATAACTTATTGATAAAATAATTTTTTAACATAAATTAATATTTACACTTTTAAGTATTAAGATTATTAATACAGAATAAGTGGGTGTAATGCAGTTTAACTGTAAACAGTATTAGTGGAATTTGATTTGAAAAAGCTAAATAAATCTAGTTTATTTCTTTAAAAGAAATTTGTCCAGTTTACAAAGAGTTGGATGTCTTCTGTGTTTATCGGATTTTTACTGTTTGTGCCAATTGCAGAAGAAATATTAATTTGAGAATTATTGGTGTTAAATAGGTAGCCTAGTCCAAAACCGTACAATCTTTCTTTACTGCTAGGAGTAGAAATAAGGGCTAGGTCTGTAATTGTGTATAAATAAGATTTTTTTGACGTTAGATATCTATACTCTATGTTTTGTAGTAAATAATTTTTCACAAAAATGCTTTGCTCTTTAAAACCTCTAATAGAGTTGTTTCCTCCAATTCTGAATAGTTCATTGTCTAAGTAGTTTTCCGAATTTAATACCCCCGTCTTATTGCTGAAATAAATACTGTTTTTTCTGTTTAAATCTAAGAGATAAGATACAGTGGTGGTAATTTTTATTTGCTGAAATGCACCATTAGTAGTTTTTCTTTTTCCAAAAGAAGGGTTGATATTTAAGTAATAAAGATTGTTTTTAAAAACATCATTTTTAGCGACCTTATATTCGTATCCGAAACCAAGAAAGTAATTTTTATAGGTACTTATATTGTTTGTTAAATCATTTAGAGTGTTTTCAGAATTCTCAGAACTAAAAGAGGCATACAAATTAGCGTTGTTTTTTATCTTATAATTTAGATTTGCATTCAAAGTAGTGTTTAAAAAAGTAGAATCTTGTTTGTAAATAGAAAAGGCTACTTCTGTAGTTATTTTAGAATTAAATACATAAGGTGTTTTTGCAGCGATAGAAAATTCTTGTCTTTCGTCACCAAAACTATTCCATAATAAATTTAAATTCTCTCCTTTATTTAAGATGTTTTTAAATTTCAAATCCAAGTGTCCATTAAATTTTAATTTACCATTTTCTTGAGAGGTAAAATTTATAAGACCATTAAAACTGTTGCCCTTTATTTTCTTCAAATAAATGTATACAAAAGTAGAGTCTTGTGTAAACAAAGTTTCTGGTGGTTTTATTTCTGAAGCAAAATCTAAAGCTTGCGATAATTGAGAAATTTCTTGCAACTTCTTTTTATTAAAAACTGAATTTGTATTTATATTTAAGTGATTTTTAATGAAGGACTGTGGAAAGTTTTCATAACCTTTAAAAATAACTTTATCTATTTTTCTTTTTTTAGAGGGAGTGAAATTAATATCAGCAAAAAGTGTTTTATTTTTTATTTCGAAATTGTACAAGTTGATTTTAGAGAATGCATTTCCTTTAAGTTCTTGAGAGGAAGAAATTTCATTTAAAATTTTTTCTAGTAGATTTATAGGTATTTGAAGTATGTTGTTCTTAAAATTATATTTTTGTATTATTAGTGCAGGGGCATTCTTGTATTTTAAATTTACAGAATCTATTTTTTGATTTAGATGCAAGTAAGCAATGTATTTTTTGTCTTCATGCAAAACACTATCAATAGTGATTAGAAAATACCCATTTTTTTTAAGTTTTTTCTGCACCTTATATATTTCGTTAAAGAGCGCTGCAGAATCTTTGTGTTTTTTATTGTAGTTAATTTTAGAAAGAAATATGTTTTCAGTTTTTTTCTTTGAATTTATTTCAAGATTAAATTCTTGGGAATATAATGCAGAGGTATACCCAAGAATGGCCATGAATATAAAGAGGTAGAAGTCTTTGTTGTGCAAAAAATAGTCTATTTATGAAATTCAAATGTATCTAAAAAACGGGTAAAATATAAAGTATAAATACTTTTTTAAAAAATAAGGTACTGATATTAGAAAGGTTAGAAATTATTTGTACATTTGCAAACTCTGAAAAAAGAGACAAGTTTAATTATAAACGAAAAAAAGCAATTATTTAGTATGCCTACTATTCAACAATTAGTTCGTAAAGGAAGAACCAAAATAACTAAGAAGAGTAAATCGGCTGCTTTGTCGTCTTGTCCTCAAAGGCGTGGAGTTTGTACACGTGTTTATACTACAACACCAAAGAAACCTAATTCAGCAATGCGTAAAGTTGCAAGAGTTAGATTGACAAATGGTAATGAGATAAACGCATACATTCCAGGTGAAGGACATAACTTACAAGAGCACTCGATAGTATTAGTTAGAGGTGGAAGGGTAAAGGATTTGCCAGGTGTAAAGTATCACGTAGTACGTGGAGCTTTAGATACTGCGGGAGTTGAGGGGAGAACCCAAAGACGATCAAAGTACGGTGCAAAACGCCCAAAGAAGTAAAATCGTTATAAGTAAAGAGTTGTAATTTCTGAAAATTATACCAAGTTGTTTATTTTGTTTAAACTACTGGTAGTGGATGGAAAGGACAGTTAAGAGCAAGTAACAAATCAATTAACTTTTTTAATGTAAAGACATGAGAAAAAGAGCAGCAAAAAAAAGAGTCTTATTACCAGACCCTAAATTTAACGATCAGTTAGTAACTAGATTCGTTAACAATTTAATGTGGGCAGGTAAAAAGTCAGTAGCTTTTAAAGTATTTTATGATGCGTTAGACATCGTAGAGGAAAGAAAAGGTGAAGAAGAAAAATCAGCTTTAGAAATTTGGAAAGATGGTTTGTCAAATGTAATGCCACACGTAGAGGTAAGATCTCGTCGTGTAGGTGGAGCTACATTTCAAATCCCAATGCAAATTAGACCAGACCGTAAGGTTTCTATGGCTATTAAATGGATGATTTTGTATACTCGTAAGAGAAACGAGAAAACAATGGCACAGCGTTTAGCTGCTGAAATTTTAGCCGCGGCTAAAGAAGAAGGTGCTGCTGTTAAAAAGCGTACAGATACTCACAAAATGGCAGAAGCTAACAAAGCATTCTCTCACTTTAGATTTTAATAGATATGGCTAGAGATTTAAGATATACTAGAAATATTGGTATTGCAGCACATATTGATGCTGGTAAAACCACTACTACAGAACGTGTATTGTATTATACAGGTGTTTCTCATAAGATCGGAGAAGTACATGATGGTGCAGCAACTATGGACTGGATGGAGCAAGAGCAAGAAAGAGGTATTACAATTACTTCTGCAGCTACTACTTGTACTTGGCAATTTCCAATGGAAAATGCAGAGACACTTCCAGACACAAAAGATTATCACTTTAATATTATTGACACACCAGGTCACGTAGATTTTACTGTTGAAGTAAATAGGTCTTTACGTGTTCTTGATGGTTTAGTATTTTTGTTTTCAGCTGTTGATGGTGTTGAGCCTCAATCTGAAACGAACTGGAGACTTGCAGACAATTACAAAGTGCCAAGAATTGGTTTTGTAAATAAAATGGACCGTCAAGGATCTGATTTTATGATGGTTTGTAAGCAAGTGAAAGAAATGCTAGGTTCTAATGCTGTCCCAATTGTTTTGAACATTGGTGATGAGGAGAACTTTAAAGGTATTGTAGATCTTGTTAAAAACAGAGCTATTGTATGGCATGAAGAGGGTATGGGTTCTACATTTGATGTTGTAGATATTCCAGAAGATTTAAAAGAAGAAGCAAAAATTCTACGTGGTAAACTTATTGAAGAGGTTGCTGCTTATGACGAAGATTTGTTAGAAAAATATATGGAGGATGAAGATTCTATAACAGAAGACGAAGTGCACGCTGCATTGAGAGCTGCTGTTATGGATATGTCTATCATTCCTATGATTTGTGGTTCTGCATTTAAAAATAAAGGGGTTCAGTTTCTATTAGATGCTGTATGTCGTTATTTACCTTCTCCAATGGATAAAGAAGGTATTGTAGGTGTGAACCCAGATACAGACGAACAAGAATTACGTAAACCAAGTGTAGATGAGCCTTTTGCTGCTTTAGCATTTAAGATTGCTACAGATCCTTTTGTAGGACGTTTAGCATTTTTTAGAGCATACTCTGGTCGTTTAGATGCTGGTTCTTACGTTTTAAATAATCGTTCTGGTAAAAAAGAACGTATTTCACGTATTTATCAAATGCATGCTAACAAGCAGAATGCAATTGATTATATCGAGGCTGGAGATATTGGTGCTGCTGTAGGTTTTAAATCTATCAAAACAGGAGATACTTTATCAGCTGAGAAATTTCCAATTGTTTTGGAATCTATGGATTTTCCAGATCCAGTAATTGGTATTGCTGTTGAGCCTAAAACAAAAGCGGATGTAGATAAGTTAGGTATTGGTCTTGGTAAGTTAGCCGAAGAAGATCCTACATTTACAGTTCGTTCAGACGAAGCTTCAGGCCAGACTATTATTTCTGGAATGGGTGAATTACATTTAGATGTAATTGTAGATCGTTTAAGACGTGAATTCAAAGTTGAAGTAAACCAAGGACAACCTCAGGTTGAATACAAAGAAGCTATTACAGCTGAAGCGCAGCACAGAGAGGTTTATAAGAAACAATCTGGTGGTCGTGGTAAGTTTGCGGATATCGCATTTACTATTGGCCCAGCCGATGAAGGTGTTCAAGGATTGCAATTTGCATCTGTTATTAAAGGAGGTAATGTTCCTAGAGAATTTGTGCCTTCTGTAGAGAAAGGTTTCAAAGAAGCTATGAAGAATGGTCCTTTAGCAGGTTATGAAATGGATTCTATGAAAGTTACATTAAGAGATGGTTCTTTTCACGCTGTGGATTCGGATGCATTATCTTTTGAATTAGCTGCAAGAATGGGATATAAAGCTTCAGCAAAAGTTGCGAAAGCGAAAATCATGGAGCCTTTGATGAAGTTAGAAGTTCTAACTCCAGAAGCTAACATGGGTGATATAGTTGGTGATTTGAACAGAAGAAGAGGACAAGTAAATGACATGAGTGATCGTGCTGGTTCTAAAGTTGTAAAAGCAATAGTACCATTATCAGAAATGTTTGGTTATGTAACTGCTCTAAGAACGATGTCTTCTGGTAGAGCTACTTCTACTATGGAATTTTCACATTACGCAGAAACTCCTTCAAATATATCTGAAGAAGTAATTGCAAAATCTAAAGGTTAATCTACTTAATAATTACAAGATGAGTCAAAAAATTAGAATTAAATTAAAGTCTTACGATTACAACTTAGTAGATAAATCTGCTGAGAAAATTGTAAAGACGGTAAAAAGTACTGGCGCTGTCGTAAACGGACCAATACCATTACCAACACATAAAAAGATTTTTACTGTATTGCGTTCACCGCACGTAAACAAAAAATCTAGAGAGCAATTTCAGTTAGCTTCTTACAAAAGATTATTAGACATCTATAGTTCTTCTTCGAAAACTATTGATGCTTTAATGAAACTTGAGTTACCAAGTGGTGTTGAAGTTGAGATTAAAGTATAAGTAGAATATTAACTTTCGGTTTAATTTTGTTAAACCGAAAGTTTTTAATACTTTTGCAACCCGAATTAGAGTAGGGTTAAGCTATTTTTTGAGGTTAAATTCAATAATAGTAACATGTCCAGAGCGTTTCGCGAAGGAAAAACGGAAAAAACAAAATCAGCGTTGAATTTGTTTACGCTGTTTTTTTTTGAACAATCGCAAAGGTCACAAATGAAACAATAGTTTCGAACAAATAATTATTAATATAGACGCGCTGGATAATATGTTCTATCGTCTAAAATTTTAACTAAATGTCTGGGTTAATAGGAAGAAAGATTGGGATGACCAGCTTATTTGATGAAAACGGGAAGAATATTCCTTGTACAGTAATCGAAGCGGGTCCTTGTGTTGTCACTCAGGTCAGAACCGAAGAGGTTGACGGCTATAGTGCGTTACAGCTTGGTTTCGATGACAAAAAAGCAAAAAGTTCTAACAAGTCGTTAGATGGCCACTTTAAAAAAGCTGGCACTACTGCTAAGAAAAAAGTCGTTGAATTTCAAGGGTTTGAAGGAGAGTATAAATTAGGAGATTCTATATCTGTAAGTCACTTTGAAGAAGGTGAATTTGTGGATGTTTCTGGTGTTTCTAAAGGTAAAGGTTTTCAGGGTGTTGTAAAGCGTCATGGATTTGCCGGTGTTGGTCAAGCAACTCACGGACAACATAACCGTTTAAGAGCTCCCGGATCAATTGGTGCTGCATCTTATCCAGCAAGAGTATTCAAAGGAATGCGAATGGCAGGTAGAATGGGTGGAGATAAAGTGAAAGTACAAAACTTAAGAGTATTAAAAGTAGTTGCTGAAAAGAACTTACTTGTTGTTAAAGGAGCAATTCCTGGACACAAAAATGCTTTTGTAACTATTCAGAAATAATGAAAGTAGCAGTTTTAGATATTACAGGAAAAGATACAGGTAGAAAGGTTGAGCTTTCTAAGGATGTATTCGGAATAGAGCCTAATGATCACGCTATCTATTTAGACGTAAAGCAATACTTGGCAAATCAACGTCAAGGAACGCACAAGGCTAAAGAAAGAGCTGAAATTACAGGTTCAACTAGAAAAATTAAAAAACAAAAAGGAACTGGTACTGCAAGAGCAGGTTCTATCAAGTCTGGTGTTTTTAGAGGGGGTGGACGTATGTTCGGACCTAGACCTAGAGATTATTCTTTTAAATTGAATAAAAACTTAAAGCGTTTAGCACGTAAGTCAGCTTTAAGTATTCAAGCAAATGATAAAAATGTTATAGTTGTTGAAGATTTCAATTTTGAAACTCCAAAGACTAAAAATTTCTTAGACGTTTTAAAAGCGTTAGAGTTAGACACAAAAAAGTCATTGTTTGTGTTAGGTAATGAAAATACAAATGTGTATTTATCATCACGTAACTTAAAAAAATCTAAAGTAATTAAAGCTTCAGAATTATATACTTATGGTGTGTTAAACACAAATAAGCTTGTAATTACAGAAAGCTCTTTAGAAGATATTAACACAAATTTAAGCAAATAGGGATATGAGTATTTTAATAAAACCTATTATCACGGAAAAAGCTACAAGCGATAGTGAAGTATTTAATCGTTATACATTTGTAGTAGATAGAAAAGCTAATAAATTAGAAATTAAAGGAGCTGTTGAGGCAACTTACGGAGTTTCTATTTCAAGTGTAAGAACTTTAAATTACCCAATTCAAAGAAATACCAAGTTTACTAAGAAAGGTTTAGTTACTGGTGTTAAAAGCGGGTATAAGAAAGCTATTGTACAGTTAGCAGAAGGAGATAGTATTGATTTTTATAACAATCTTTAAAAGACAAAAATGTCAGTTAGAAAATTAAAGCCAATAACACCAGGTCAGCGTTTTAGAGTTGTAAATGGGT
>Ga0308004_10000015_pt1 | contig 102898 bp, 92 predicted proteins | sample Neamet38_FD_203156 | JGI IMG/M metagenome (GOLD analysis project Ga0308004, IMG submission 203156) | Marine microbial communities from water near the shore, Antarctic Ocean - #38 | ecosystem: Environmental > Aquatic > Marine > Unclassified | place: Southern Ocean | collected 2014-06-06 | reverse complement strand
ATAAAAAGATCACTGTTAATTCATTTCACCCAGGTATTGTGCAGTCAGACTTAAGCCGAAATATGCCTAAAATTCTTCAGTTTTTCGCTAAGTTGGTTAGCCCATTTATGGCAAAAACGTCAGAAAACGGAATATTTGTTTGCTTAGACGAAAGTATTAAAAATACATCAGGGAAATTGTTTGTGAATAAAAAACCAACCACTATAAATTTTAATATTGACTACAGAGAAAAATTATGGAATGCTACTAAAGATATTATAAATTCAATATAAACGCTTCTTTAATTATTTCATGCTTCCCTTTATAAAAGGGACCACTGTAATCGATTTCAACTAAGATTAATCCATTTTTAATCTCTTTCATAAAATCAATAACTTCAACCGATAAGTTTTTACCAGAGCCAGTAAATGTTTTATTATTTAGCGTTATTCTCCAATTGAAAATAAGATAATTAATATGTAATGGGATATGATTTTCATGTACAACTTTAAAAGTTGAGGGTAATGAATTAATGCTTTCAAAACCAAAATAGTTATCCAATTTTATAATTGGAGTTGGAGGGAAGAATGTTTTGTATTTAACAGTTGTAACTTCATCCCCTTTTTTATTTTTTATAAGTATTGTTATTTCAGAAAGTGAGTCCATTCCTAATTTAAGTGTATATGAATTTCGATACTTTTTAAGTTTAATAATTGTATCACAACCAATACATTCAACCGTGAATTTTGATTTTTTCTTTAGAAATCCCACTTGAATAATATTACTAACTCCTTTATATAAAACTCTTACACTCGGAGATGATACAATAAAATTATTTTTTTGTGAAAAAGAAATAGTCGTATTAAAAACAATTAATACGACTATTATATATTTTAAGATATTCATATTTTATACCCCTAACTCTCTAAAGCTTTCATCAAAGAAAATATCTTTATCTTTCAATACAGCATACACTGCATTTTTAAAGTTTAATAATTCTTCTTCTTGAATAATATCTAATTCCATAAACATGTGTAATTCGTCACGGTATTTAAGATGTAAACGATTTTGATACACTGCTACTTGCTGTAAACCTCCAAAATAGTAAATGTTAATTTCACGGTCAAAATAGGCAATTAAATTAGTAGTTACCCCAATTTTAATGTTCTCACTTGTATGAAATTTTACTAAAAAAGTTAGTGTTTCTAGCACAAAAAATATCAACATTCCGAACATTGGTAATAGTATCGTTCCATTGTCTAGCTTTTGGCTATCTACAGCTAAAAACAAAAAGAATATCATAAATATGATCTCAGCTATAAAAAAAACTGTTCCCAATACTTTGACTTTTTTAGACAATTTTGTACTGTAGGTAAATTTAGTGAAAGACTTAATATCACTTAAACCAGTCCAACGTCTTTTTATTCTTAATGCACCAAGTAAAAAGATGACTGCCGTTAAGCCGTAAATAATTTCAGTTAAAAGCGGAAACTCTTTTAATTGGTAAACCGAAAAGTTTAAATCGTTAATAGATCCAAACGCGAAAAATGCATAGAGTATTAAAAATATCAATGACATTGAATTTACAACCTTATTCATTTTCTGCTACAGTATTTTCTTCAACTATTGCTTTAGCTTTTTGTAAAGTGTTAGACAGTACAGATAACATTTTTAATTGTGCTTTACATCCATCAATTTTCTGTTGTACATTACTAATACTTTTTCTTGCGTTAACCAATAATGGATTATCGTCTTTAGCATTTGCAAAAAACGATAAATTGTTTTCTAACTGTGCTTTCTCTTGTGTAAATTCATCCATTTTTTGGCGAATTGTAAAACGTTCTTCATCAATCCCTCTTTCTGGGTTTGCACTTGAAGTAATTGCATCTAATCTACCTTGGTATAATACTTTTGCTTTTTCTTCTTTACCTAAATCTATTTGATTGTATTTTTCATCTAAAGCAGTTCTGTAAGCTTCATAAATTTTATCTTTAACAGCAAAAGGGACATTACCAATGCTTTTAAAGTCTTCAGAAAACACTTTTAAATCAGCAATAATTTTTTGAACATCTTTACCAACCTCATAGGCAGTTAATTTTTCAATCAATTCTTTCTTTAATTTCAAATTACCAGCATTGGCTTCATCTAAACCTTTAAAGTGAGCATCTTTTGCATCAAAAAAGAAATCAACATGTTTACGGTAAACGTTCCATAATTGATTATCAAATTTTGGTCCAGCAGAACCAATATTTTTCCATTCTTTTTGAATGTCAACTAATTTAAACGTAGTGTCTTTCCAATCAGTAGACTCTTTAAGTGCTTCAACTTTTACAATTAAAGCTTCTTTCTTAACCTTTAGACCATCAAATTTCGAATTACGTTCGTTATAAAATACTTTTTTCTTATCAAAAAATAAATTACACTCCCCTCTAAACATAGCCCAAACTTTATCATTTTCAGCTTTAGGACCAAAACCTATAGTTTTCCATTCCTCTTGTAAAGCTAAAATCTGTTCAGTTGTTTTTTGAAAATCTTGATGGCTTTCATTTTCAACTTTGTTGATTTCCATTACTTTTTCAATCAACACAATCTTCAATAATATATTTCCTTTTTGTTCCTCACGTCTGTTGTCGTAAAAGGCTTTAATTCTTTCGTAAAGTGTATTTACAGTTCCGTAATACTCTTCCTTAATTGCTTCCCATTGGTCTTGGTGAGTTCCACCAATTTCATTCCAAATGTTTTGTAAATTGTGAAGTTTAGTTTCAACGTCTCTAATTTTTTCAACCTCTAAAAGTGTTTTCAATTCAGCAATTACTTCTTTCTTAAGTCCTAAATTTTTAACTCTATCGTTGTCAGCAATTTCTTTATAAATGTTGATGTTATATCTAAACTCATCCATTAAGTTAGAATATTCCTTATCGATAGACTGACGTTTATCTCTAGGAATAGCACCAACTGCTTTCCAATTTGTTTGAATTTCTTTTATCGTTGTAATTGCTTTACCAATATGTTCTTCATTAGCGACTAAATCAGACAATTGTTTTATGATCTTGGTTTTAACAGTTAAGTTTTCACCTTCTGATTCGTTTCGTAAATCAATTTCTGTTTGACGTTTTGCTTTAAACGTACTCACAGCTGATTTAAAATTATCAAATGCTTCATCAACAGGTTTTTCAATTGCCTCAGCTTTTTCACCTGCTTCAATTAGTTCCAGTTTTTTAAGTTCCCAAACACGTTCTTCTTCTTTAATAATCGTATAAAATTGGTCAGTTAAATCTCCAAATTGTCTTGATAAAGGTAACACAGCATTTTGTTGTGTTAATTCGTTAATTTTTGAAATGATTTCAGTTTTCATAATGTAAAATGTGTAAATAAAAATGTTGACTTTGACTTTTAATTAAATCTCTATCAACATTTTTAAGCAAATAATTCTCTTCTTAATGTTATAATTTTCTATCTAAGTTAAAGTCAACTAAGTCAACAAACTCTAACATACGTTCATAAATTTCTGTATCGTTTAAGTATTCAATACTTTCAGTACCAAATTTTTCAACACAAAAACTTGCCATTGCTGAACCTGCAATAATTGCTCTTTTCATATTGTCAAAACTAACATCATCAGTTTTTGCTAAATACCCAATAAATCCACCAGCAAAAGTATCACCTGCTCCTGTTGGATCAAATACAACCTCTAATGGTAAAGCCGGCGCAAAGAAAATGTTTTCTCCATGAAATAACAAAGCACCATGTTCACCTTTTTTAATGATGAGGTATTTTGGTCCCATTGAAATTATTTTTTTAGCAGCTACTCTTAATGAATATTCACCTGACAATTGTCTAGCTTCTTCATCATTAATAATTAAAACATCAACCAATTTCAAAGTCTTTTTTAACTCATCCATCATGATATCCATCCAAAAGTTCATAGTATCTAAAGCGATAAGCTTTGGACGAACATCTAAACGTTCAATTACTTGACGTTGAACAGTTGGCGCTAAATTACCTAACATTAAATAATCAACACCTTGGTAACTTGCAGGAATAACTGGGTCAAAGTTTTCTAATACATTTAATTCAGTCACTAAAGTATCTCTAGAGTTCATATCATTATGATATTTCCCTGACCAGAAAAAAGATTTCTCACCTTTTTTTACTTGTAAACCGTCTGTGTTTACACCTTTTTCTTGTAAGAATTCAATAGTTTTTGCAGGAAAATCATCTCCAACAACTGATACTATTTTTTGATCCTTAGCAAAGTAAGATGCTGAGATAGAGATATATGTTGCTGCTCCACCTACTATTTTATCTGTTTTTCCAAAAGGAGTTTCAATTGCGTCAAACGCAACACTCCCTACTGTTAATAATGAACTCATTTGTATATAGTTTAGACTACAAATATAAGGTTTTAAGTTCAAAATTCCATCCTTTTTATAGTGATAGTTATTAACTGGATTATTTGGGCATTACTTACATCAAAAAGTGATGTAAGTCAAGCTTTACGCTACTAGTTTTTAGTATTCAATTAAGTAATCGTAAAATTATGAATAGCTTCTAAAGTTGCTTTCATATTTCAACTTTTACTAAAATTAATCCAAAAAAGCTAACCGCTTCAATCCCTAATGCGAACCGTCTTAATAATAAAACCATAGCATGAATTCACATTTTTCTCCTGACTGGTTTATCTAAGTAAAGCATTAGAAAATATTCTATTAATTAGCTAAGTTTTATAAATAACACTATTTTTGCCACAAATAACTAATTAATTATGAAAGTCAACACTGCCGAATTTGTAATGAGTAATCAAGACATTACAAAATGTCCTATTCCACAAATACCTGAATATGCATTTATTGGTCGTTCAAATGTTGGTAAATCTTCATTGATTAATATGCTAGCTAATGTTAAAAATTTAGCTAAAATATCTGGTAAACCTGGTAAAACTAGATTGATTAATCACTTTATCATGAATAAAAGTTGGTATTTAGTTGATTTACCTGGTTATGGATTTGCTAAAGCTAGTAAAACACACCGTAATAAATACGAAAAATTTATTAACGAATATATGCTTAAGCGTGAAAACTTAATGAATGTTTTTTTATTAATCGATAGCCGTCACCCGCCTCAATTTATTGATATAGATTTTATGGAATGGTTAGGAACAAGTGGAATTGCATTCTCTATTGTGTTTACAAAAATTGATAAACTAAACCGTTCTCAACAAGGAAGCTTTTACGCAGCCTATGAAGCTGAGATGTTAAAAACTTGGGAAGAAATGCCACCTTATTTTATTACCTCATCAGAAACGAAACATGGTAGAGATGAAGTTTTAAATTACATTGAAGAAATTAATGCTTCTTTTGTTAAGCCTTAATTCTTAAAATATTGAGTTTAACTCAAAACTATTAAAACAAAAAAATCCCCAAATTTTATAAATTTGGGGATTTTTTTGTTTTATAACTAGACTAGTTTCTGTTTCCAGTACGTCTTGAAGAACTGTTACCTTTCTTCTTCCAGCTTGGTTTAGTACTACCACCATTTCTGTTTCCGCCACCTCTATTTCCACCACCGCCACCGCGTTGGTTTTGTTTTGAGGCTGGTTTACCTGAAAATTTATCAATAGGTTCAAATCCCTCTAAAATCTCAGACCCTAAAGATTCACCTAATAATTTTTCAATGTCTTTAAGGTAGTCCATTTCATCAATAGATACTAAACTTAAAGCTTCACCACTTGCACCTGCTCTACCTGTTCTACCAATTCTGTGAACGTAATCTTCAGCAATATTTGGTAATTCAAAGTTAATTACGTGCGGTAATAATGGAATATCTAATCCACGTGCAGCAATATCAGTTGCTACCATTACACGAATAGATCCATCTTTAAATCCTGCTAATGCTTTTGTTCTAGCACCTTGACTTTTATTTCCGTGAATTGCAGCTGCAGAAATTCTTGCATCTACTAATTTTTCAGTTAATCTATTAGCACCGTGCTTAGTTCTTGTAAAAATTAGTACTTGTTTCCAGTTACCATCTTTAATTAATTTAATAACCAATTCATTTTTTCTACCTTGGTCAACTTTTACAACACGTTGTTCAACTTTTTCTGCTGTACTGTTTTCTGGTTCAGCTTCAACTAATACTGGATTATGTAAAAACCCTCCAGCTAATTTTTTAATCTCTCTAGAGAATGTAGCAGAAAATAATAAACTTTGTTTTTTAGTTGCCATCATAGCCAACAACTTCTTAATGTCATGTAAGAATCCCATATCTAACATACGATCTGCTTCATCTAACACTAAAATTTCAACATGCTTTAAGGTCATTACACCTTGTTGAATTAAATCTAATAATCTACCCGGTGTAGCTACTAAAATATCAATTCCTGAACGAATAGTTCTAACCTGTGGGTTTTGATTTACACCTCCAAAAATAACAGTTGACTTAATATCTAAATACTCACTATACTCTCTAACGTTTTCGTGTACTTGCGCAGCTAATTCACGTGTTGGCGTTAACACTAAAGCTCTAATTTGACGCTTCCCAACTTGCTTTTCTTTACTCAATATTTGTAACATTGGTAAAGTAAATCCAGCAGTTTTTCCTGTTCCTGTTTGTGCAGATGCTAAAACATCTTTACCTTGTAGTACTAATGGAATTGCTTTTTCTTGAATTGGAGAGGGTGTATCATACCCTTTTTTCTCGACCGCTTTTAAAATAGCGTCCGTTAATCCTAACGATTTGAATGACATATTATAATTTTAACTGAAATGAATAACATATCATTTCTTATGTGGGGCAAAGGTATTAAATTTAAACTAATACTGTTGTATAATGGAAATATTAGTGTGTTCAGTACAAATATTTGTTTTTTAGATTAGTGTTATTTTTAATAAATTTGAGTTTAATTTTTTTATGTATTTTTACATAAAAATTCAACTCATGAAATATAAGATCTTTTTACTAAATGTATTATTGTTAATCTCGCTCACAACTTTTTCTCAAAAAGAATACAAGTTATTAATGAGTGATGTATCTGTAAATTTTTATGAGGTCTGTAAATCGGCAGATAAATATTTTGAAACTCATGAAAAAGATAAAGGTTCGGGATGGAAAGGATACCAGAGGTGGAAAAACACAAATGAATATAAGTATTTTCCTTCTGGAGATAGAAGTAATATTGACCCTCTTTTTGTTAAAAATGCTTACGTTGATTTTACTCAAAAAAATCCTTCTAACCAAACAAAAAGTTCATTTAATAATGGTTGGGAAGAACTAGGTCCTTTTAGTATTGATAGTATTTCAGGACATTATTCAGCAGGTTTAGGTAGAATTGAAGATCATTATGTGGATCCATTAAATACAGATATAATGTATATTGGATCAAGAAGTGGAGGGTTTTGGAGAACAATTGACGGAGGTGCTAATTGGGAAGTGACAACAGATTTTTTGTTTGCTTCTGGGGTAAATACTATTACTGCTTCGCCAACAAATTCTGATTCAGTTTTAATAAATGTTAGAAATGCTTCTAATGGAAATTCGCATGGCTTATACCGTTCTGTGGATGGCGGTCAAACATGGGTAGAATCAAATTTTAATCCAACTACAATTGGGTTTGGCGGTTTAGGGTCAAATTTTAAAATTTATGAGGTTAGATATCACCCAAGAGTAGCTGATTTAGTTTTTATTGGTACGAGTAAAGGTGTATATCGTTCAGATGATAATTTAGCGACTTGGACATTATTGATAAGTGGTGGAGATGTTGAAGAAATTCAATTTCATCCAACGAACGATAATATTATTTATTTGTATGACAGTTATTATTGGGGTGCTAATAAAAATGTTGTTATGCGCTCAATTAATCAAGGTTTATCATATTCTCAATCTAATATTGTTGTTGGTAATAATGACGATAGATCTGTTCATTTGTCTGTAAGTACAGATTGTGAAGACTGCTTATATTGGGGGTCTGATAACGGTGTTTGGATATCAACTGATAATGGAATGAATTTCGATTTTCGTAGTAATCCAACTGAGGGGTGTGGTGGTTTTGCTGTAAATGATTTGGATACTACTAAGATGATTTATGGATATGTAGACATTGATAGAAGTGAAGATGGAGGCATAACTTGGATTGAAGCAACAAAATGGAGTTTAGGTAACACAAATGGAGCGGGTTCAGGACATCAAAATAGTTTCCAAACAAGTACTAATTATGTTCATGCAGATTTGCATCCAACAAAATGTGTAAATGGCGTTTTTTATGTTGGAACTGATGGTTTATTTTGTAAAAGTACTGATAATGGAGTGACATGGACTAATATTAGTCAAGGTATTGGTGTTAGAGAAAACTATAAGTTAGGCGCTAGTCAATCTAATCATTTTAGAACAATTTCTGGGTCTCAAGATAATGGTACGAGTATTAAGCATCAAAATAATTGGATTGAGTTTTATGGCGCAGACGGTATGGAAGGTTTAATACATCCATTAAATGATGATTGGATGATAAGTAGTTTACAATATGGTGGAAGAAGAAGAACTAAAGATGGTGGTTTATCTCAGGATGGAGCGTCACCTTCAGGACAGTCCGGTTCTGGAAACGGTGGGTGGGAAGCACCTATTACTTATGACCCGAATAATCAAATGAGGATTTATAACTTTAGTAAATTCATTTATAAAAGTGAAAATTTTGGTACGTCTTGGGATTCTATTGGTGCACCTGTCACTTTTACAGGAACAATAGGTCATTCTGCAATTGCTGAAAACAATACTGATATTATTATTATTTCTAGCGGAAGCAATATTGAAAAATCAATAAATGCAGGGGTAACATTTGTTGATATAAAAAATAATTTACCAAATTCAAGTATTCAGGATATCGCTTTTGATCCAAATAACGATAATATAATAATTGTAGTTTATGCGAGCTACCAAAACAATGGTCAAAAGGTGTATAAAACAAGTAATGGTGGAAACTCTTGGACTAATATTACAAATAACATTGGTGATATGCCAATTCATACAGTTGTTATTGACCATTCTAATGCTTCAAATATTTATCTAGGAGGAGAAATTGGGGTGTATACTATGCCAATGAATAGTTCTTATTGGATGTTATATAATCCAAGCTTACCAAATACTACAATTCAAGAGTTAGAAATTGTAAATGGATCAAATACATTAAAAGCTGCATCTTGGGGTAGAGGCGTATGGGAATATTCGTTAGTGGGTAGAAATAATTATCCTAGTATATTAAAGACAAGTATTACAGACCAGCCTACAGATGAATTACCACTAGAAAATGAAGATCAATTTGTGACTTCAATTGTTTCAATGGAAAACGCGCCAACTTCAATGTATGTAAAATGGTCAACTAATTCTGCTACGTTTATAAATACGATACAAATGTCAAATACTATAGACAGTACTTGGGTAACAAACACTGCAATTCCAAATTTCACATTTGGCACAAAAATATATTTTAAAGTTTTTGCAATTGCTAATAATGATACTACAGAGACTTATAAATTCATGTATACCTTAAAAGAAAATAAACATTGTACATCTTCAGGTACTATGTATTATCAAGGTAATGTTACTTTAGTTAGTTTTAATGATATTGATAATTCAACAGGAAAAATTCAGCCATATACAGATTATACAAATACAGATTCAACACTAGTTTATATAGATAGTACGTATGAGTTAACTATTAATCTTAATACAGACGGTGGGAATTATGTTTATTATGCAACAGTTTGGATCGATTGGAACCAAGACACTGTGTTTGATACTAGTGAAATGTATGAAGTTGGTACTGCTCAGAATGTTAGTGATATGCCAACTAATTTATCTCCATTTTCAATTCAAGTTCCTTCAGGTGCTGTTATTGGTAATACTGTAATGAGAGTGGTTTGTAATTATAACTCATATCAAACAGATCCTTGTGCTAATGGGTATGATGGAGAAGTTGAAGATTACGCCTTAATTGTTAAAGTGTTTTCAGATCTAAGTATAGAAAACAGTGATTCAAAATTCAAAATTTATCCAAATCCTACTCAAAATAGGATAACTATAGATTTCATGAATGATGTAACTCAATCTGTAATTTTAACAAATAGCTTAGGTCAATTAGTTAAAAAAATAGAAGTAGAAAATAAAAAAGTTATACAATTAGATATGACTAATTTAAGTGATGGTGTGTATTTTTTACATATTATGAGTGATAATAAAACAAGTATTACTAAAGTAATTAAGCAGTAAAATAACACGTAAAAATTCAAATGAGATATTTTTTGAATAAAAAGATAAATGTTAAAAATTAATTTTATATCTTTGTGGTCTTAAAAAATATTTAAAAACAAAATTTGTTATGTACGCAATTGTAGAGATAGCAGGGCAACAATTTAAAGTTGAAAAAGACCAACAAGTTTTCGTTCATAGATTAGATGCACAAGAAGGAGATAAAATCTCATTTGATGATGTATATTTAATTGATGACAAGGGAACTGTTACCGTTGGCGCCCCAGCTGTAAAAGGAGCACAAGTTCAAGCTTCAGTGTTAAGACACTTAAAAGGAGACAAAGTAATAATCTTCAAGAAGAAAAGAAGAAAAGGTTACAAGAAGAAAAATGGTCACAGACAGTATTTAACTGAGATCAGAATTGATTCTGTAGTTGCAAATGGTGCTAAGCCAGCTGCAAAAAAAGAAGAAGCTAAACCTGTAGTAGAAGTTAAAAAAACTGAAACTGCAACAGCTGATATTTCTAAATTAACTGTTGCTGATTTAAAAGCAATGGCTAAAGAGAATGGTATCACAGGTTATACTTCAATGAAAAAAGCTGAATTAGTAGAAGCTTTAAGTAAATAAATTAGAATTTGTCTACTTCGGTAGATATAAAATTATATAGACATGGCACATAAGAAAGGTGTAGGTAGTTCGAAAAATGGTAGAGAGTCTCAATCGAAACGTTTAGGTGTTAAGATTTTTGGAGATCAAGCTGCAATTGCAGGGAACATTATCGTTCGTCAAAGAGGAACAAAACATCATCCAGGTGATAACGTAGGAATCGGAAAAGATCATACGTTACACGCTTTAGTTGATGGAGTAGTTAAGTTTAAAAAGAAAAAAGACAACAGATCATATGTATCTGTAGTTCCTTTCGAAACTGAAGCTTAAAAATACCCTATTAATTTAGGAACAAAACTCCATCTTTTAAAGATGGGGTTTTTTGTGTTTTTAGTTAAAAGTATCTACTATTAGCAAAAAACAAATAAAAGCACAAACAAAATTGACAATAATAAACCATTTCAATTTATAAATTTATTAAGTCTAGTGCCTAGTAATCTAGTATCTAGCATCTAATAATATGTTAGAAATATCAAGAATAAAAGAACAAAAAAGCGAAATAATTGAATTGTTAAAAGTTAGAGATTTTGACGCAAAAGATATTATTGAAGAGATATTAAATCTTGACAAAGCATGGAGAAATTCTAAGTCAGAATTAGATGCTGTTGCGGCAGAGTCAAATAAAATTGCAAAAGAAATTGGAATGTTATTTGGTCAAGGAAAAATTGAAGAGGCAAATGCTGCAAAAGCGAAAACTTCTGATTTAAAAGAAAAGACGAAAGTGCTAAATGATAAAGTTTCTGATTTAGCAAATCAAATAACTCACAAATTATACGAAGTGCCTAATGTTCCAAATAAGATAGTACCTTTTGGAAAGTCTGATGCTGATAATGAAGTGATTTTTGAAGATGCTCCTGAAGTAGTATTGCCTAAAAATGCATTACCACATTGGGAATTAGCAAAAAAGTATGACCTGATTGATTTTGAAATGGGTGTGAAAGTTGCTGGAGCTGGTTTCCCATTCTATACTGGAAAAGGTGCAAGATTACAACGCGCATTGATTAACTTCTTTTTAGATGAAGCGAGAGATGCTGGTTATAAAGAAATTATTCCGCCGTTTGTTGTGAATGAAGCATCAGGTATTGGAACAGGTCAATTGCCAGACAAAGAAGGGCAAATGTACCATTGTGGTGTAGATGATTTATATCTAATTCCTACAGGAGAGATTCCAATGACAAATATGTTTAGAGATGTAATTGTTAAAGCTGAAGATTTTCCAATACAAGTAACTGGTTATACACCTTGTTTTAGACGTGAAGCAGGTTCTTATGGTAAAGAGGTTAGAGGATTGAATAGATTACACCAATTTGATAAAGTTGAAATTATTAGAGTAGAGCATCCTGATAACTCATACAAAGCATTGGATGAAATGGTTGCTTATGTTGAATCATTATTAAAAAAATTGGAATTACCTTATCGTAAACTAAAATTATGTGGTGGAGATTTAGGTTTTACTGCTGCTTTAACGATTGATTTAGAAGTCTATTCAGCTGCTCAGAAAATGTGGTTAGAGGTGAGTTCAGTTTCTAATTTTGAAACTTTTCAAGCTAATAGATTGAAATTAAGATTTAAAAATGAAGATAAGAAAAATGTATTAGCACATACATTAAACGGGTCTGCATTAGCTTTACCAAGAATTTTAGCTTCAATTTTAGAAAATAACCAAACAGAGAATGGGATTACAATTCCAAAAGTTTTAGTACCTTATACTGGGTTTGATAAAATATAATGATATGAAATATTTTTTAATTACATTTTTAGCAATATTTTTAGTCACATCATGTGATAACGCAAAAAGATATAAAGTAGAAATTTCAGAAATTGACACGAAACAACTAGAGCTTGATAGTTTAGAATTTATAATTAACAGTGTAAAAATTGATAGTTTAAAATATATGCAAAATGAAGCATCTGTAAATGAAGCTGTAATAAGAAAATACTATTTTGTAGATACCATTGATATGATTTTTGCTGGTAAACTTGATAAAAATAAAAGAGTAAGAAAATCTTTAGATGGAATAGAGAATAAAAAGAATAACATCTTAAAGGAATTAACTGAAATCAGAACACAATTTTCTAATCTTAAAAAGGATGTGCTAGCAGGATTGTATGATGCTAAGCAAATTGAAAATTATCTTACGGTTGAAAAGCTTGATGTGGACCAATTATTTTTACATGTAAAAAGTTATAATCTTTTACAACAAGAACAAAAAAATAATTTTTATTATGCTAATCCTCAGATTAAAAAGTATTGTGAAATTTTATTAAAAGATATTGAAAAATAAAAAACTAATCATATTTATAGTTTTTACTTTATTTCTTTTAGGAGGTAATCATTATTCTTATGCGCAAACAAATGACAATAAATTAGCTAACCATTACTTTAATAAGGGTGAGTTTGATAAAGCAGAAGTATATTATTCAAGTCTGTATAGAAAGCATAAATCAAAAAACTATTTTATTAAGTATTTCGAGTGTTTAATTTTTCAAGAAAAATATGATGAAGCTGAAAAACTTTCAAAAAGGAAAATAAAGAAAGAAGCTTTTGAAATTGAATATCAATTTAGATTAGCAGAAGTTTACGAAAAAACTGACAGGCAAAATGAGGCTAATAATTTGTATAAAGAAATGATTAAAAATTTAACACCACTCCAAAGTGATGTTAATCGTTTAGGTAAATATTTTTCAAATAAAATAAAATTCGATTTTGCACTCGAAACATATTTAAAAGGTAAAGAAATTATTAAGCAAGGTTATCAATTCAATATTGAATTAGCAAATATATACAGTGCTAAAAACCAACCAAAATTAATGATTAACGAATACCTTAATCTTATTGATTATAACTATTCGTATAAGCGTTCAGTTCAAAGTTATTTATCCAGAACTATAGATTTTGAAGTTGAAGAAGATAAAATTGAAATTTTAAAAACCGAATTATTAATCAGAATTCAAAAAGATCCAAATAATGAAGTGTTTAGTGAAATGTTGATTTGGATGTATCTTCAAAAAAAACAATTTTTAAGTGCAGTTATTCAAGCTAAAGCATTAGATAAAAGATTAAACTTAAAAGGTCAAAAAGTTTATGAAATAGGTAATATTTGTAAGTCTAATGAAGCTTATAATAATGCACGAAAAGCGTATCAATATGTAATTAAATTAGGTAAAGATAAACCTTACTATAATAAAGCTATACAGTATAATTTAGAAGTTAGTTTTTTAGAAGTGACCAAAAAAAGTAATTATTCTATTGAAGACTTAAGTAAAACTGTGATTGATTTTGAAAATGCTTTAGCTGAACTAGAAAATTCTCAACACTCGTTTTCTGTTATTAAACAATTAGCAATTATTTATGCATTTTATGCTGACCAGCCTAAAAAATCTGAAGCTTTATTAGGTGAAGTTTTAATTAAATCAATGTCATCAAAACAAAAAGCAGAATTCAAGGTTTTATTAGGTGATGTGTATATAATAGATGATAGAATTTGGGATGCCTCATTGCTATATATGCAAGTTGCAAAGGAAATGTCTGAAGATCCAATTGGACATGAGGCGAAATTTAAAAATGCAAAAGTTTTTTATTATGATGGTGAATTTGAGTACGCCAAGGCTCAGCTAGATGTTTTAAAAGCGTCTACCACCAAACTAATAGCTAATGACGCCATGCAACTCTATTTACTGTTACAAGATAACTTAGGAATTGACACGGCTGTTGTTCCTGTACAAATGTATGCCAATGCAGATTTGTTGTTACAACAGCATAAATACACAGAGGCTTTAACTGAGTTGGATTCGATAAGTAAATTGTTTCCTTTTCATGGTTTAGCTGATAATATTATATTTAAAAAAGGAGAAATTCATCAAAAACAACAGAATTGGGCCAAGGCAATTACATTTTATGATATAGTTGTAAAATCTTATGGTTTCGATATTTTAGGAGATGATGCGGCCATAAATATTGCCAGGATTTATGATAATAACCTAAATGATCCTATAAATGCTAAAGTGTATTATAAAAAAATACTATTTGAATTTAGTGCAAGTCTTTATAGTGAAGAAGCAAGAAAACGATTTAGAGAAATTAAAGAAGAATTACCTTCAGTTAAACAGGAGATAATTGAAAACAATTAATAAAATTTACAATGAAAGTAATATATAATGTCACAGTAAGTATTGACTATGGTGCAAGTGCAAGATGGTTAGATTGGATGAAAAGAACACACATTCCAGATGTAATGAATACAGGAATGTTTCTTGAAGCAAAACTGTCAAAAATTATGGCTGAAGAATCTGGTGGAGCATCTTATTCTATCCAGTATTTATGTGAAAACATGGAGCAATATAATAATTATGTGGCACTTCATTCTCAAGAACTTCAGAAAGATCATGAAGCTGAGTTTGGTGGTAAATTTGTAGCATTTAGAACAATACTTAAGGTAGAAGAAATTTTTATAAAATAATGGAAGCAGTTAAAGCAAAAAAACATCTAGGTCAGCATTTCTTAACTGACGAATCTGTATGTCAAAGAATGACAGCAGCTATTGATGAAGGTAAAGTTAAAAAAGTATTAGAAGTTGGTCCAGGAATGGGAGCATTGACTAAACATTTATTAACAAGGAAAGATTTTGAAACTGAAGTTGTTGAAATTGATACAGAATCAGTTGTCTATTTAAATGAGAATTATAAAGAATTAAATGGAAAAATTCACGAATTAGATTTTTTAAAAACTGATTTAAAAGAATTAATGGGTGATGAACCTTTTGTTGTTGCAGGAAATTTCCCTTATAATATCTCTTCTCAAATATTATTTAAAGTATTAGATTATAAAGATCAAATACCAGAAGTAGTAGGTATGTTTCAAAAAGAAGTTGCTGTAAGAATTGCAGAGCCACCTGGAACTAAGAAGTACGGAATAACATCAGTATTATTACAAGCATATTACGATATTGAGTATTTATTTACTGTAGATCCAGATAAGTTTATTCCAGCGCCAAAAGTGCATTCTGGTGTAATTAAACTGACTAGAAACAATGTTTTAAAATTAGATTGTAATGAGAAATTTTTTAAACAAGTCGTGAAACTAGCTTTTAATCAAAGGCGTAAAACGTTAAGAAATTCATTAAAATCATTATTGCATGATGGTATTGATAAAACGGCTGATATTTTTTCTGAAAGACCTGAACGTTTGTCAGTTAAACAATTTGTTACTATGGCCAATTTATTAGAAGTTAAGGGTTAAAGGTAACATGATATTTCATGTCACAAATTAGATTAAAAGCCGTTTATATTTTTGAATAAAATTACACACAATGGAAAATAAATTACATTTATACAATACGCTTAGTTCAATTAAAGAAGAGTTTAGTCCAATTAATAAAGATTTAGTTGGAATGTACGTATGTGGACCCACTGTTTATAGTGATGTTCATTTAGGTAATTGTCGTACGTTTATTTCATTTGATTTAATCTATCGTTATTTAATTCATTTAGGCTATAAAGTACGTTATGTTAGAAATATTACGGATGCTGGTCATTTAGAAAATGATGCAGATGAAGGGGAAGATAAAATTTCTAAAAAAGCTAGAATTGAACAATTAGAGCCAATGGAGATTGTACAAACGTATACGACAGGTTTCCATGATGTATTGCGTGATTTTAATACAATACCTCCAAACATTGAACCAACTGCAACAGGGCATATTCTTGAGCAGATTGAATTAGTGAAAATAATATTAAATAAAGGTTTAGCATACGAAAGTAATGGTTCGGTTTATTTTAATGTCGAAAAATATTCTGCTGAAGAAAATTATGGTGAATTATCTGGAAGAAAAATTGAAGATTTAATTTCTGGAACAAGAGCGTTAGATGGTCAATCAGAAAAAAGAAGTCCTTTAGATTTTGCATTATGGAAAAAAGCATCTTCTTATCATATACAGCGTTGGTCTTCTCCTTGGAGTGAAGGTTTTCCTGGATGGCATCTCGAATGTACTGCAATGTCAACAAAATACTTAGGCAATAGATTTGATATTCACGGTGGAGGAATGGATTTGAAATTTCCTCATCATGAATGTGAAATTGCGCAAGGACATGTTTGTACTGGAGAGAAACCTGTAAAATATTGGATGCATACTAATATGCTAACTTTAAATGGGAAAAAAATGAGTAAATCAACTGGGAATACATTACTTCCAGCTGAATTATTTTCGGGAAGTAGCGAGTTGCTTGAAAAAGCATATTCTCCTATGGTCGTTAGATTTTTTATGATGCAAGCGCATTACCGTTCAATGTTAGATTTTTCTTCTGATGCGCTTACAGCTTCTGAAAAGGGGTATACTAAATTAATGACAGCTTTAAAATATTTACCAAACTTAAAAACTACAGATGTAAGTTCAGAAGATGTTGATGGCTTAATAAATTCATTTTATAATGCAATGAATGACGATTTTAATACACCAATTTTAATCGCAAAACTATTTGAAGCAGTTAAGTATATTAATAATATTAAAGATGGAAATGCTACAATTTCTAAAACTGATTTATTACAGTTAACTGATAAGATGACCGCTTTAATATTTGATGTTTTAGGGTTGAAATTCGAAAATTCAGCTGATGACTCAAAACTTGATTCTGTTATGCAAATAATAATTGAGTTAAGAAAAAATGCACGAGACAATAAGGATTGGGGAACATCTGATTTAATTAGAGATAAAGTAGCAGAAGCAGGTATTACAATTAAAGACAGTAGAGCAGGTACAAGTTGGTCTGTATAAAGTCATAAGATAACAGGTGAGTATTTCTTTAGATTGTTATGTTTGTTGGTATTAGACGTATTAAGCGTAAAGAGAAATACAACTTAACTAAAAAATAAGTACTTTTGCTTTTGATTAAAATAAAAACTATGAGTAAAATAGATAAATTAGTAAAATTATTTGAGCAAAAATTTGTTGCTCACCCATGGCATGGTGTTACAATAGGTGAAAATTCACCACAAGAAGTGAAAGCTTATATTGAAATTAACTCTAATGATCAAATCAAATATGAAATTGATAAACCAAGTGGTTTAATTTTTATTGATAGACCTCAAAAGTATTCTAACATTGTTCCTGCGTTATACGGTTTTTTACCTCAAACATACTGTGATACTTTAGTAGCAGATTATTGTATGGAAAAATCGGGTAAAAAAGATATCGTTGGTGATGCAGATCCTTTAGATATTATTGTTTTATCAGAAAGAAATATTGATAGAGGTAATATTTTAGTAGATTGTGTTCCTGTAGGTGGATTTAGAATGATTGATGGCGGTGAAGCAGATGATAAAATTATTGCTGTTTTGAAAGATGATCAAGCTTATGGTAAAATGACTGATATTAGTGAAGTTCCTGCTTTAGTTTTAGACAGAGTTAAACATTTCTTTTTAACTTATAAAACTAATCCTAATAATGATGGTTCTGATAAGAAAGTTGAAATCACTCATACTTATGGTAGAGCAGAAGCTTTAAAAGTTATAGAACTTTCAAATCAAGATTACTTAAATAAATACGGAGATGTTAAAAATGATTTCGCTAAAGTTTTAGCTGAGGTTGTTGGAGAATAACTAGTTATATATACGGTATAAAAAAACCTTATTTGATTTTTCAAATAAGGTTTTTTCTTGTTTCAAGTTTTAGTTTTATATAATTCTACAAACAAATTTTTTCAGTCTTGACACTTAATCTAAAATGAGATTAGTCTTTATTTAAGCAAAATCTGTTCGTCTTGCTTCTTGTATCTTATTATTTTATGTCTTGGCAAAGTTCAACCAAAACACCGTTAGTTGATTTAGGATGTAAGAAGGCAATTTTTTTATTATCAGCTCCTAATTTTGGAATGTCGTGAATAAGCGTAAACCCTTCTTTCTGTAGACGATTGATTTCAAATTCAATATCATCAACTTCAAATGCAATATGGTGCATTCCTTCCCCTTTTTTAGCAATAAACTTAGCTATAGCACTCGATTCGTTTGTAGCCTGTAATAATTCTATTTTTGACTCTCCAACTTGAAAAAATGACGTTTTAACACCTTCAGATTCTACTTCCTCCATTTTATATGAAGGTTTGTTAAAAAGCACTTTAAACAATTCATTTGAGGCTTCAATGTCTTTTACTGCAATTCCAATATGCTCAATCTTCATAATAACGATTTTAGTGATATAAAAAAACCCACTTACTTTTGTAAACGGGTTTAGTATAATAATTTTGTAAGCTTATGATTTAATAAATTTTTCACTTTTATTATCATAATTGATATAATAAGCTGCTTTTTTTAAATTTGTACAATCAGCTTCAGATGAAAATCCTTTTTTCACAATATTTCCAAGGGCATCAAATATTTCATACTTAGTTTCAATTGGTTTACCTGAAGCCGTAAATTTAATGATTTTTTTAACTCGTTTTGGACTAAATTGAGGTTCGATTATACTTGTATTGATAAAAGATACAGACTGTGAAGGTCTTTTGTTATTTGTGTAATCTGTTTGTGTTACTCTAACTTTATTTTCTCCTGAGTGAGGTGTAACAACAAAGTTGTAATGATTTTCTTTAACCGAACCATCACCATTTACTTCACCTAAAACAACCCATCTATTCCATCTAAATTGTTCGATAACAAATGCTAATTTTCCAGATTCATTTTTTGTAATCCAACTCATTCTACCGTCAGATTTACATAATATTGAAACAATTTCGAATGTGCTTTTTGGTTTTAGTACTTCTGGATTTAACACTTTAGGTTTACAACCTGAACCATGAATTAACACAATAAATACTGGGTCACCAATTTTAACATTAAATTCGGTAAAGTCAATTTCAAAAGCACTAGATTCTATGCCATCAGAAACAGGATTTCCATTTACAGTGACACTCGTAATGCAAAAACCAAAATCATCTTCATCATCTGGATTCTGGACAAATAAATTTTTACCTTGATAATGCCCTTCTAAAGATGAATCAGCGTAAGACGCAAAATTTACGCCTATGAAAAGCACAAAAAGTAAAAATAATTTCATAAAAAATGTTTTATACATACAATAATAAGGTTTAGAAATTACAAACACAAATTTTTATATAATTTTTAACATTTATGAGTTCAATTAGTTCATAATATTGATTAATTATAATTTTTTCAGGATGAGAACACTTGAATAAAACAAAAAATTATTATACAAATGGATTGAATTACTTAGACTTCATAAAAATTTATAAATCAATAGTTAAAGACTGAGGGTTTGAATTTAAAAAGGTAAAAGCGTGTCTTTAGTAATTTTAAAAGTCTCTATTCTTTAAACTTTTGAACAAACCAAATATTTTTTTATGAAATACAATGAATAAAATAATATAAGGAATTACCATAATATAAATAATTCCTGCATTAATTCCACTTCCACTTTCTTCAGCTTGTGCCTCAGCTGTTGCCTTACACATTACACATTGTGAAAGTGCACTTTGTAAATAAAAAAACAAGAATCCAATTATTAAAACCAATTTATTCATTCAACAAAGGTAAATATTTTTCTGATAATAGGGAATGACAATTATCACTTACAATAAATTATTATCTTTGCAGTAATAAAAAAGCAATACAATGGATCAAGTAACTACTTTAGGAGAATTTATTATTGAAAAACAACAAGATTTTCCTGGTTCGACAGGAGAATTTTCTAGAATTTTAAGCGCAATGCGTTTGGCTTCTAAAGTGGTGAGTTACCAAATTAATAAAGCAGGTTTATTAAATGATATTTTAGGAGCTGCAGGTTCTGAAAATATTCAAGGTGAACAACAACAAAAATTAGATGTTTATGCAAATGATCAATTCATTAAAGCTTTAAAACATAGAAAAATTATTTGTGGTATTGCTTCTGAAGAGAATGATGAATTTATTCCATTAAATGAAGATGGTGAATATATCATTGCAATGGATCCTTTAGATGGGTCATCAAACATTGATGTTAATGTTTCTGTAGGAACAATCTTTAGTATTTATAAAAGAATTTCTAAGGTTGGAACTCCGGTTCTTGAATCTGATTTTTTACAAAAGGGTACATCACAAATTGCAGCTGGTTATGTTATTTACGGTTCGTCTACAATGTTAGTTTACACTACAGGAAATGGCGTGAATGGTTTTACTTATGATCCAGGAATTGGTGTGTTTGTTTTATCTCATCCAGAAATGACGACTACACCAAACGGTAAAATCTATTCTTTAAATGAAGGAAACTTTAATAAATCATCTAAAGGGATTCAAAATTATATTAAATATTGTCAAGAAATAGATCCTTCTAGTAATAGACCTTATACTGGTCGTTATATTGGTTCTTTAGTAGCTGACTTTCACAGAAACTTAATAAAAGGTGGGGTTTATATTTATCCTGCTACGACAACATCTCCTAATGGTAAATTACGTTTGTTATACGAATGTAACCCAATGGCTTTTGTAATTGAGCAAGCAGGTGGTTTAGCATCAACAGGTAAACAAAGGGTAATGGAAGTTGATCCAACTGAATTACACCAAAGAGTTCCTTTCTTTGCTGGTTCAAAATTAATGGTAGAGAAAGCTGTTAGTTTTGTGGAAGCAGAATAGTAATTTACTCAATTTATATAACATTAAAAAACCCTATTTGATTAATCAAATAGGGTTTTTACTTATACTAAAGTGAACTAGTTTATTTTGAAACTAAAGTTACATTTAATGTAAATTCATCATCAATTAAATGATCTCCTAAATCTTCAAAAAAGTTACCAGAACTATAAATTACACCGAATTTAGTTCTATCAACTTTTAAAGATGAAGTTAAAGTGATTACACCATTTTCTTCAGCACTTGATAAAGCGAATGTAACTTCATCAGTAACCTCTTTTATTGTTAGGTTTGCTTTAATGTTGTTCATGTCAGTACCATCTGTTATTGTTAATGTCGCAGTTGGGAATTCGGCAACATTAAAAAAGTCTCCAGTTGTTAAGTGACCTACTAATTTTCCGTTCTCTTCTTCTTCAGCAGGAATTGAAGATACTGTTAATGATGTCATATCAATTTCTAGTGTACCTTGTGTAACAGCATCATTTTCAATAATAAATTTACCCTTATTAATTGATAAATTTCCTTTATGACCATGTCCTACACCTTCACCTTGCCATTCAATTGTGCTTTCTAAAGTGTTAAGTACATAATTTTTAGCAACTACGTTTTCTGCAACTACTGCAATTTCTGTTGTTTCTGACTTAGTTTCACCTTCACATGAGGTTAATACTGTAAATAATGCTACGGGAGCAATTAAAAATATTTTTTTCATTTATTGTAATTTTATACAAATATATATATAATTTACTTACCTAGGTAAGTAAATTGAATATTTTTATTTTTTATATGAAATTAAACTTTTACCTGTCATTTCTTTTGGCTGTTCAACTTTCATTAATTCAAGAATAGTTGGCGCTACGTCTCTAAGCGTTCCATTTTTCACCTGTGTAACATTAGTATCAATTATTACAATAGGGACTGGATTTAATGAGTGAGCTGTATTAGGTGATCCATCTGGATTTATTACGTAATCAGAATTCCCATGATCTGCAATAATAATGAAAGAATAGCCATATTCTAATCCTTTATTTACAACTGTTTCTGTACATGTATCAACTGTATTGGCAGCTTTTAAAATGGCTTCATAATCTCCTGTGTGGCCTACCATATCTGTATTTGCAAAATTTAAACAAATAAAATGGGGTTGATTAGCTTCCATCTCTTTACAAATTGTTGATGTAATTTGGGGTGCACTCATGTCTGGTTTTAAATCATATGTAGCGACTTTTGCTGAGTTAACCATTAATCTTTTCTCTCCGTTAAATTCTTGTTCTCGTCCACCGGAAAAGAAAAATGTAACATGAGGATATTTTTCAGTTTCGGCTATTCTAACTTGACTTAATCCAGCTTTAGAAATTACTTCACCAATTGTCATTTTTAAATTATCTTTTTCAAAAATTACATTAATGTTCTTAAAATTATTGGAATATCTGGTCATTGTTGTATACTGAATGTCAAGTGTTGACATGTCATATTCAGGAAAATTGGTTTGCGTTAAGACTTCTGAAATCTCTCTACATCTATCAGTTCTATAATTAAAACAAATAACGATATCATCTTTTTCAATCACTCCATTTTTGTCAATTAACTTGGCAGTGATAAATTCATCAGTAATGTTTTCACTATAAGAATGGTGTATAGCGTCAGACGCTAAAGAAAAATCAGTTCCAATTCCTTTTACCATTAAGTCATAAGTTAATTTTATTCTCTCCCAACGTTTATCTCTATCCATAGCGTAATATCTACCACAAAGTGTTGCTATTTTAATAGAAGAATTCTCTATATGTTTTTCTAATCTTTTAATTTGAGATAAACCCGATTTTGGATCACAATCTCTCCCGTCAGTAAAAGCATGTATAAAAACGTTTTTAACACCATTTTCTTCTGCCATATCACAAAGAGAATGCAAATGATTCTGTGAAGAGTGCACACCACCATCTGAAACTAATCCTAGAAAGTGTAGTTTTTTACCAGTTGTTTTGGCTAAGTTGAAAGCGTCAAGTATTACTTTGTTTTGTTGAAATTCTCCATCCACAATTGATTTGTTGATTCGAGTCAATTCCTGATAAACAATTCTGCCTGCTCCAATATTTAAATGTCCAACTTCAGAATTTCCCATTTGTCCTTCTGGCAGACCAACATGAAGCCCATCAGTTAATAGTTCCGCATTAGGTTTAGTTTGTTCTAAACTATCCATGAATGGTGTTTTTGCATTATAAATTCCATCTGATTTTGACTTGTCTCCGTGACCCCAGCCATCTAAAATTAATAAAGCTACTTTTTTACCCATGGTTGTTAATTTTTAATAATAGGAATGTTAATTTTTACAATTAATCCTTTTGGATTATTATCTAATAATTTTATTGTTCCTTGATGTGAATTTACTAAATGTTTTATAATAAAAAGTCCTAAACCTGTTCCTTTAGTATGCCTTGTTAAGTCAGATTGAACGCGATAGAATTTATTAAATATGTGCTTTTTTTCTTCATTAGTTATTCCTATTCCATTATCTAAAATTGATAATATAAATTCTGAATTTTTAGAAGTTAGTTCAACATTAATAACTGACCCTTTTGATGAATACTTAACAGAGTTTTCAATTAAATTAGTTAAAATACTTTCAAAGGATAACTTATCAATATATGTTTCTATGGGTTCTAAATTAAGATGAATAGTATGGTTTTTTGCAAGTGTAGACTTTAATATTTCAATTCTTTTAATGATAAAGTCATCCAATTTTATTTTTTCTTTTTGTAAGGTAGATTCCCCACTTTCAATTTGTCGTGCTACTAAAATATTTGAAACAATTGAATCTAATCTATTCACTTCTTTTAAAGCATTTGAATATATTTTTTGCTTTTCTTGATCTGTTAAGTGATCATGTTTTTGGAGTGTTTGTAAAAATAATTGTACAGATGCAATAGGTGTTTTTAATTCATGACTTACAGATAACAAGAAGTTTTCTTCTCTCTTGGTTAAATTTTCTTGTCTTTTAAAAGCGTTTCTTACAGCAATAATTCCTAAAATTAAGAGTATAAAAAACACTAATCCTTCCCCGGTAATCATCCATATTATTCTGGTATAGAATTCTTTATCAGGTACTAAAGCATGGTTAAGCTTAAATATTAAATACCACCACCATGTGAATTGGGCAAACACATAAAGAACCAAAATATAGAATATGGTTATAGGGTTTTTGAATTTGTTACTAAACATATATCAAAGGTCGTAAATATTTATTAAATGTATTTAAAATATGTGACTAAAAACACTAAACTTGAATTTAGTATTATTACTGTTAGTTATGAAAATTTAATAAGTAGAATTAAAAATGTGTTTTACAACTTTACTTTATTATTGTGACATTACCAGAGCGGACTATTTTTTCACCTAAAACTGTTTCGCCTACCATAGTATACACAAAAGTTTGTGTTGCTAATTCTGTACCTTTAAATTTTCCATTCCAATATTCTTTTTGATCTTGTGCTGTATAGATTAGTTTACCCCATCTGTCGAAAATTTCAATCTTAAAATTGAAAAGTCTTGGTCCATTAATTACTAAAAAATCATTAAATCCATCACCGTTTGGAGAAAATATATTTGGTATAAATACTTCCATCAATCCAGAAATATCAACTAATACTGTATCGTAATTATGGCATCCATTTCCGTCTACACCATCCACAATATAAACAGTAGCTTGATTTGGAATAACATATACTTGAGAACAGTTAGGTGTAATACATTCATTTGGAGCTGGTGTCCATGTAAAATCTGGTGTTCCCCAAGCCCAAAGTGTTGCTTCTCCACCAATTCCAATAACTGTGTCATTCCCTGCATTTATATAGGGTAAATTAAATACGGTTATAATAATACTGTCCATAACGGTTCCACATAATGGATTTGTTGCTGAAACATAATGAGTAGTTGTCTCATAGGGACCTAACCAAGTCGATTCGGTAATGTCACCGTTTGACCACGATAAATCAAAATTATTATGTGTAGCAGTCACTTGAACTGAATCACCATAACAAATATTTACCGCTTCAGGAATATCTACTATTGGTAAAATATTCACAGTAATACTAATTGTTTCTGTAGGACCAGTACAACCATTTAATGATTCTGATGCTGTAAAAGTTTGATTCCCTAAAGTTAAGTCGGGTGTATATGTTAACCCATTCCCAATAGTTGTAGGTGTGCTATTAAACCATGTAATATCTCCACCAACTGTTGGTGTTGCAGTTAATTGAGTAGGTGTGTCCCCTTGACAATAGGTTGTGTTACCTGTTAATACTGGCGCTAAAGGAGTTGGCTTTGTTTCTACACAAATTTCTGTTGAATCTCCCGTACAACCTGCAGCAGTTTCATTTACATAATAACAAAATACACCCACATTAAGTGTTGGATTATATTGTAATAAAGTGGAAATAGTAGGTGGGTTTAAGTTTGAATTGTCATACCAATTAGGTGTGCCACCCAAACTCATTTCTGCTGAAAGTGGTGTTGGTGTATCGCCTTCACAGTAAATAGTATTACCCGAAACTAAAGGTGCATTTGGTATACTATTTATTGTAATAGTAACATTGTCAGAAGGTCCTGCACAATTTAAGCCTGAAATTGTTTCAATTTCGTTAGCATAGTATGTCACGACTGATGTTGTTAGTGTTGGAGGCGTAAATGTATTTCCATTTCCTAAAGGTGTACCTGTTAATCCACTATTATTATACCAAAAAACAGATCCACCATTTGTAGAGGTTACAGTTAAGTCATTTATAGTTTCACCTTCACAATATGAAGCACTAGTTGCAATTGAAACTGATGGTGGGATAATAACTTGTAATGTACCTATTCCGCCATCTTGACCAGAAGTATCAATTATTCCTGTACATCCATTACCAATTACTGAATTTAAGACATAATTTCCGTTTATAGTAACTGGTAAAGTATATGGATTAGCTGTAATATTAGGTATTGATACAACTAAACCATTAGGGTCTGTATAGTCAAAATCGTAAGGCGCATCTCCTGTAAATGTAAGTGTTAAATTTCCAGTTCCTCCCTCACAAACTATATCGTTTCCAGAAATTTCAGCCGTCACAGGTGTAGTAGTTGTGATTTGAATACTGTCTGTAATAGTACATGCTGTGTTTGGATCAGTAATATTTACAACATAATATGAAGTTAACGGTACAGTTGCAATTGGACCTGAAATATTATAATTATCAAGTGTTGGGTCATTGTCCCAAAGATAAGTATAAACAGTATTTGTTAATCCGCAATCTACAGTAAATGCTTGTATATCGCCATCAATCCAAGTTAAACCTGGTAATACTTCAATCATGACAGTTCCACTCACATCAGTGATAGAATAGCCACTTTCAAATTGATTTTGTTGTCCATGAATTTCTACACTAATATTTGCACCTTGTGCAAAACATAATTCTTGTGTTTGAACTACTGGTCCACCTGTTACTGCACCAGTAATATCATACATACCAATACTAGTTCCATCCACAAAAACTTCTATTTCATTATTCCACGAATCCCATGTATCAGTTAATGTTAATGTAAAACAACATTCATTACCAACATAAGGCTGGGCTACTACATTTAATTGAGTGGTTCCATTCGGGCAAACAGAAAGATTATCAGCAGTTATATTGACATTAAAACCAACGCCAATATCAAATGTTTCTGTATTAGAACAACCAGTATCATCAGTTATAGTTAAGGTTACGGGATGCTCTCCAACAGTATTAAATGTAAATGACGGATTTTGAAGATTTGATGCACCTAAGCCATCAAAGTCCCAAGCGTAACTCACAATATTATTATTTGACCAATACCCTCCAGTGAAATCAATTTGTTGACCTGGACAATTAGTAGGTGTGTAAGTAAATTCAGGTTCTAAAGCAATGCAAACCGTTTGAGTATTAGCGGCTACACCTGTTGTACCAGTCCATCCCCATAATACATTTGGATTTCCACCAAATGAGTTCGTAACAATATCTCCTATGTTTTGAGGGGCAGTATAAATACTTGAGCCATCTACTAAAACGTCTAATTCAAATGTTGCTGCATTCCAAATAATCTCAACAGTATGGTCTTCACAATCTTCAGCATCATTTGTACCAGTTGAAATTATATTTAATGGCGTAGTTGGTCCTAGATTGTTTGGAGAAATACCGTGGTCAATTACACCATTACTTTGAATTGAAACATGATCGGGAGGCGTATCAGTACCTGCTGGATATTCACCAGATAAATTATTGTCTCGCGTATCAAATTCAATGGCTAATGAATTAGCTACACCTTGGTATCCTAATCCATAACCAGTATTACCAACCGTCCAAGGACCAGATTGCATTAAGAATGCCATTCCTTCTCCTCCAAAATTATCACAACCAAAATTGACTACAAATTTAAGATTGAAATCGTTAGATAAATCTATTGGTGTAGTGTTATAAAATGACCCAAGGGTACTTGGCGTGGCAGCATTAGAAATTTCAAAACAATTACATGATGTAGCTACTGCTACATCAGTTACAGTGTATTGTCCAAATGAAATAATTGGTGTTAATAGTAATAAAAATATATATATTTTTTTCATAGTGAAAATGTCTAATATGCAAGGTAGGTATATTATATAATAAATACGAAATAATTAACGAAAAGTTCCCTTATATTTGACTAAAAATGACAAAATGAAAATTTACCATAACTCAAGGTGCTCGAAAAGTAGATGTACTTTAGATATCATAACTGAAAATCAAAAAGATGTTACAATTATTGAGTATCTAAAAAATCCATTAACAAAAGCAGAAATAGCTGATTTATTAGTGAAATTAAATATGCCTGCGAAAGATTTAATTAGAAAAGGTGAGGCTGATTTTAAAGACAATTATAAAGGAAAAGAATTGTCAGAAGATGAATGGTTAGAAGCCATGGTTAAATTTCCAAAGTTAATTGAAAGACCTATTGTGGTTAAAGGTGATAAAGCTATTATTGGTAGACCACCAGAAAATGTAAAATTTTTATTCTAAAGTAAAAAATTTAAGTACAAAAAAAGAGGAAGTAAAATTAATTACTTCCTCTTTTTAGTTTTATATAGTTACAGATTAATATCTGTAGTGCTCAACTTTGTATGGTCCTTCAACAGGAACATCAATATATTTAGCTTGTGCATCAGATAAGATATCTAATTCAACACCAATTTTAGCTAAGTGTAATTTTGCAACTTTTTCATCTAAATGTTTTGGTAACATATATACTTCATTATCATATTTATCAGAATCTTTCCATAACTCTAATTGAGCTAAAGTTTGATTTGTAAATGAGTTAGACATTACAAAAGAAGGGTGACCTGTAGCACAACCTAAGTTCACTAAACGTCCTTCAGCTAATAAAATAATTTCGTTTCCGTTACTATTTAATTTGAAGATATCAACCTGAGGTTTAATATTATCTCTTACTGCATTATCTTTTAAGTATTGGATGTCAATTTCGTTATCAAAGTGTCCGATATTACAAACGATTGTTTTATCTTTCATCATCTCGAAATGCTCACCTCTAATAATGTCAAAGTTACCAGTTGTAGTTACTACAATGTTAGCTCTGTCAATACAGTTTTCCATTTTCTTAACTTCAAAACCGTCCATTGCAGCTTGTAAAGCACAAATTGGATCAATTTCAGTTACGATAACTCTTGCTCCAGCACCTCTTAAAGACGCAGCAGAACCTTTTCCAACATCACCATATCCAGCAACAACAGCAACTTTACCAGCCATCATTGTATCAGTAGCTCTTCTAATAGCATCTACTAAAGATTCTTTACATCCGTATTTGTTATCAAATTTAGATTTAGTTACAGAATCATTCACGTTAATAGCTGGCATAACCAACGTTCCGTTTTTCATTCTTTCGTATAATCTATGAACACCAGTTGTAGTTTCTTCTGATAATCCTTTAATTCCGTCAGTTAATTCAGGGTATTTATCAAATACCATATTTGTTAAATCTCCACCGTCATCTAAAATTAAATTTAATGGTTTACCACCTTCAAATCCGTTAATTGTTTGGTCAATACACCAATCAAAATCTTCATCAGATAAACCTTTCCAAGCAAAAACAGGAACTCCTGTTACAGCAATTGCAGCAGCAGCTTGATCTTGTGTAGAAAAAACATTACAAGAAGACCACGTTACTTCAGCACCTAAAGCTGTTAAAGTTTCAATTAAAACAGCAGTTTGAATTGTCATGTGTAAACACCCTGCAATTCTAGCACCTTTTAATGGTTGTTCTTCTTTATATTCTTCTCTTAAAGACATTAAACCTGGCATTTCTGCTTCAGCTAAAATAATCTCTTTTCTACCCCAAGCTGCTAAACTAATGTCAGCAACTTTGTAGTTTAATTTTTCTCTTGTATTACTCATGTTTTGATAAAATTTCGTATAATTATAGTGCAAAAGTACAAAACTACTTTTACATTGCGGAATAAATTTTCATTTTGAGCTATCAAATTAAACAAATATTAACAAACAATGATATAACTATCAAAGTTTTACACTATTCAAAAGAAGGTGTAAATGACTTAGATTTGGCTATGTTTACTACTGTGGAATTAGAAAAATTTAATTCTTATGGCTCAGAAAAAAGAAAATTAGAATTTTATTTTTCACGCGTTTTATGGTTGACTTTTGGTCACAATGAAATACTTAAATATAAATCAACTGGAAAACCTATTTTAGATAATGGTTTTTTATCCATGTCTCACTCACATGAGCATATTGTAATTGCTTATTCAAAACATATTGAGTTAGGTATTGATATTGAAATGATTTCTGAGAAAATTAATAAAGTGAAATCTAAATTCTTACATTCAAAAGATCAGTATAATAGTTTGAAAGATTTAACGCAATTATGGACAATTAAGGAAGCCTTTTATAAATTGTTTGATGGTGAAAATAGCTTCTTAATGGATGATGTGTTTATTGATTCAGTAAATGAAACATCTCATGCTGAATTAAAGCGCGACAATTTAAATTTACATGGTAAGGCGCATTCTTTTTTTATAGAAAAAGATTTTATAATTACGTATATTATTCCAAGTCATAACTAGAGTTCTTATTAAGAACAATCAATTATAGCACATAATATTCTTTTAATTAAAACTTAAAACATGATAGGGATTTATTAATGGTTACTTTTGTAAAAAAATTATTGATTATGAATTTTACAGACTTACCTTCTAGTTCAGTTTCCAAGTATACTATTAAAAGATATCCTAAAACGACTAATAGATCTTTATTGCCATGGAGTAAAGGAGATGAATTTGCCGTTTGGTTTTTAAAAACTAATCAATTATTAAATAAAGGTATTGCTATTTATAATGATAGCTTTGGTTATTTAAGTAGTCATTTATTGACTGATAAAACAGAAATTAGAATTAGCAAAAAAAGTCAAGAAAAGGCAATTGGGACTAATTTAGAAGAAAATGATTTAATGTTTGATGAAAATCAGTTTTTAGATTTAAATGCAATTAATGAAGTTAAAACTGAGGTGGTAGTTTTAAAAGTGCCTAAATCTTTAGATTTATTTGAACTTTATTTAAGTAAAATATCGGAAAGTATTGACGAGAATTCTGTTGTAGTTTGTTCATTTATGACAAAGTACTTCACTAAAAAAATGATTGAATTAGCTGAGTTTTATTTTGAAGATGTGAAGCAAACTAAAGCTTGGAAAAAATCAAGATTGATTGTTTTAAGTAAGCCTAAAGAAATTGAAAAGAAGTCGTTAATTAATGAGATAAATTCTGACTTTGGATTATTTAAACAATATTATGGCGTATTCTCTGCTGATCATATTGATTATGCAACTCAATTTTTAATTCAAAACATGACTATTCCTCAAGATGCTGAACGTGTTTTAGATTTAGCATCTGGAAATGGAATTTTGGCAAAAGTAATACAAGATAAAAATCCTAATATAGAGATTCATTTGGTTGATGATTCATCTTTAGCGATTGAGAGTTCAAAATTAAATATTAATGGGGATAATGTTCATTTTCATTTAAATAATAATTTGGCTGATTTTGAATCTGATTCATTGGACTACATTGTTTCTAACCCTCCTTTTCATGTTGATCACGAAATTGATATTAGTTTACCATTAGAATTATTTAAGCAAGCGGCAAGGTGTTTGAAAAAGAAAGGTGTTTTTCAACTTGTTTTTAATAATCACTTGAATTATACGACACATTTAAATAGAATATTTAAAGATGTTAAGGTAGCAGCAGAAAATGATAAGTTTACAGTGTTAAACTGTAGTGCATCTCAATTATAAAAAATAGCATATAAAAAAAGCCCCTCTAAACAATTGTTTAGAGGGGCTTTTTTGTTGACTATTTTTTTATCCTTGACTGTATAAAACTGGTGGATTAATTTCAGCATCATTAAACTTGATGTTGTGTAATTCTAATTCTTTTAAAATAGGTTGGTAAATTTCTTTTAAAACTGGTATTTGAACACCTTTTAATTTAATAGTACCATTTAATATCATCTTAGCACAAATTGCAGCAGGTAAGCCTACTGTGTTACTCATTGCTGTATAAGTTTGATCTTCACCAATAGATATCATTGAAGAATTAATCTCTTTAAATTGACCATTTAATTTATAAACAAACTTATGCCACATCACAATCATATCTTTGTCGTTTGGTTCTAAAACCCATTTGTCAACAACAATTTTTTGTAAGAATTGTGCAGGCGTAATATCTTCTTCTAAATCATATGATTCATCATCAAAAATTCCTAACCAAACTAATTTATCCCAGATAATATCATCTTGGTCAATTCTTAATTGATAACGTAGCTTTAATTCAACTGAATCATAAGGATGGTAAGGTAAGAATGAATTAATAAAATCACGCTTAGTCATATTTTTACTTCCTTCTAAAACATAAGAATCATCAGTTGCACCTAATTGTACAAATACATTCCATGCTTTTGAAAATCCTTTTCTTCTAAGCGTTCCCCTATAAATAGTTGGAATATTTTCTAAACCGTAAGTTTCTCTATATCCTAATGAGTTTCTGTTAGCATAACCTTCAAATTCTCCGTATCCGTCAATTTTCACAATCTCTGTTCGTCTAAATAATTTTGAATATGGTATGTATTTATATTTTCCTTCTTGAATAAACTTGGCTGGACTACCTTGTCCCGCAAGTACAACATTTCTTGGGTTCCATGTTAATTTATAGTTCCAAGGGTTGTTATCAGATTCAGGAGCGATTAAACCACCAGTAAATGATTCGAAAATGTGCATTTTCCCACCCAATTCTTCAATTTCATCTAAAACTTTTTTAGCAGACATGTGATCAATTCCTGGATCTACACCAATTTCATTCATTATAATTATACCTGCTTGAATTGCTTCATCATGTATTGCTTCCATTTCTGGAGAAATATATGAAGGTGTAATTAAGTTTGTTTTATATGTAATACAATCTTTTGCAACATCAATATGGAACATGGCAGGTAACATTGAAATAACGATATCAGCCCATTCAATTAAAGGTTGTCTTTCTGCTGGATTTAAAGCATCTAAGGTAAACCCTTCTGCTTGACTACAATTGCCTATTTTTTGTTTTGCTAATTCACCATCTTGGTCACCAACTTTTATGCTCCAACCTTCTTGTTCAGCATTTTGTGTAAAATATCTAATAATTGATGATGCAGACAATCCTGCACCTATAACGAGTATGTTTTTCATTTTGAAGTCAAATTTGTTTTTGTTGTTTCAAATTTAACGTTTATTATCTTGTATGTGTAAAAAATCTACTTTATTTTCACAACGTAAATTGATTACGTTCTGCCATAGTATCATTGTACTATAATTAAAACAATAGATATTATGAAAAAGTTATTATCGATTTACCAGAACATTGTAATTAAAGAAATTTCTTACGAAAAAGGAGATAAAACTGTGTATTTAAAATGTACATTAATTTTTAGAAATAAAACAATAGACACAACTTTATTAATTACTCAAAGTGATTTTAACCGTATGTTATCAAAAATCATTTTAAATGGGTATAAAGTAAAGTCAGATTCTATTACTAATGTTTATTTAGGTGACGGTGCTGAAATGATTGAGTATAATTTTGAACAGACTAATGAGTCTGTTATGTTATCTGGATTTCATTTTAATAATCAAGTTAAACAAATTTGTGCTTAATTATGAAATTATTTAAAACAAAAAATACTAATGATATGTCAAGTGTAAACCTTTTAGCTAAGGTTGATCAATTGTCTTCATATGACATGATTTATGTGTATCATTTATTATCTATTGGATCTAAGTTAAGTCTAACTCAGACAGAGCATAAGCTAAATGGAGATTTGGTATACAATGTCATGTTTAATACTTTTAAATTGGGTTATATTACGATTTCAAACTTCTCTAAAATTATACTTAGTAATCATTTAAGTTTAGATGCTTATGTATTTAGTTTAGCTAAAGAAAAATATTTACCATTAAAAAGTTTAGAAATTTCAATATCAAAAAATGAACTAAAGATGGTGTCTTAACTTTGATTTATTATAACTTAATCTGTTTTTCTTCGTATTGTTAATGAAAATATACTATTTTTAGAAAAAATTAGATTATGAATAAATTATTTACACTTTTGGGAACGGGCTTACTTTTAATAGTAACATCATGTAATAATCAGCATGAAATTGTACCTCCACCTTTACCTGTAGCGGAATTAGAATGCTCATGTAAGGCAAATATTGAAGGTGTATTAAAAGAATATTCTGATTCTTGTAAATATGGTAATGTAAAAACAATTTCTTCAAGTGGATTATCATATGCAAGCTATAATACTGAGGTGAAAAATTCGGCTTTGACTGAAGGTTTTGAAATTGAAATGAAAGAAATTCAATGGTTAGATGGAGGTAATAACTTACCAACAACTGAGGAATGGGAAGCTTACTTTTTAGGAAATATGGATCCAAATTATTATGTTGATGACAATTTATCACATAATGGTATAACAATTAAATATGTTGATGAATTTGGTGTATTATGGATTAATGATACCGTTTCTGGATGTTCTTCAATTGATTTTGTATATACTGAAATGGAACTCGATTCTGATTTGACCGGAAATTACATGAAATTTAAAGGTATGTTTAATTGCCCTTTAAGAAATGCTTTAGGAGATACAATATGTATTGAAAATGGTATTATTGAGACATCATTTAAACGTGAGTAAATTCCATAATATTTGAAGCATATTTTTTAATCTCCTTTTTTTTTGCTAAATTTATACTTATTCAGGTTTAATTTATATGGAAAAAACAATAAGAATAGCTGTTTTAGGAAACTATAATTTTGCGTATCATTCTCATAACGCAACAAATAAAGCTATTCAATATTGTGAAAAAATTCTTAATCATCCCATCAATTTTTATTGGCTAAATGAGAATGAATTTTGTGACTATAAGTTGGATGAAATTAGAGTTAAATTTGATGGTGTTTTTATTGCTCCTGGACCGTTTTCAAAACCATTTTTATTTAATGAAATATTTAAAACATTATTAAAAGTTGATATTCCAGTTTTTGGAACGGGGGAAGTATTTAAACTCTTAGTTCAATATCATTTTGAAAATAAGGGGCATAATCTAAAGGAAGAACGAATTATTTCTGATAATTTAATTGATGGAAATCAATTTTCTCAAATAGTATTAGATAAATTTTCTTCAGAGTGTAAAAAAATATATATCCATAGAGGAGGTTCAGAATATACATCTTCAAGATATTCTATTTTACCACAATATTCTGACATTCTAGCTGAAACATTTGAGATAGGTGCAAGGAACCAATATTTTGATCCTGAAATAATTAAATTTAAAAACCACCCTTTCTTTTTGTTTACCATGTTTTGTCCTCAAATTACATCAACTGAAGATACTCCCCATCCGATAATTACATACTTTATAAAAAATGTGATTAGAATTTCGGATAGTAAAGAAACTGATTTACAAGGTTAATCTAAAATAAAATAAGCTAAATTAGCTTAAATATACAATTCAAATTTCATACACACAAAACCTATTCCAAAACCGATAATAATGCCTAAAACAACCTCTTTTAAGGTGTGAGCCTTTAAATAGATTCTTGCTGAACCGATAAGGCCACCAACAATAATTAAAAAGATTAAGAAGAATAAATTATAGTCTAGTTGGTTTTGAAAATAGCCCATGATTGTGCCTATAACTCCAAAAAAACCTAACATGTGTAAACTAATTTTAGTGAAATAGTTCATAATAAAAGCAGCGATAACTATTAAAACTAACCCAAATGCATAAGGGAAGATAAATGAAATAATCATGTGCTCAGGAATCATAATTCTCAATAACACATAATTCATAACATAATAGACCGCTGTTATTCCTTTTGGTGTAAATCGTTCTAGTCTATTCTCTAATTTTATTGAGCTAATAATTTTATTTTGGTACATTATCCAAATACTAATACCAGGTGCTAAAATGGTTAAGAATCCAAATAATTTATACAAATTAATTTTAAATTCTAAAGGCAAATTATATAAAGACGTTACAATATAGCCTGGTGAATTAGTTGGTGTTTCAAACAAAAAATACAGCCCTAAAACGGGTAGTAAGATGGGATGAAATATATAGCTTAGTGTGTTAAAAAATGATTTCATCATAACTCTTTTCTTAACCTTGCAACAGGAATATTTAATTGTTCACGGTATTTCGCTACAGTTCTTCTAGCGATATTATATCCTTTTTCTTTTAATAATTCTGTTAGTTTTTGATCAGTTAATGGTTTTTTCTTAGTCTCTGCATCAACTGCGTCATTCAATATTTTTTTAACTTCTCTTGTACTCACTTCCTCTCCACTTGTTGTAGATAATGATTCGGAAAAGAAATATTTTAATTTATACGTTCCAAATGGAGTTGAAATGTATTTACTATTTGCTACCCTTGAAATAGTAGAGATGTCCATTTCAACTATTTCAGCAATATCTTTCAATATCATTGGTCTTAAATTAGTTTCGTCACCAGTTAAAAAGAATGCTTTTTGATAGTCTAAAATTGTATTCATAGTGAATAACAATGTGTTTTGTCTTTGCTTTATAGCGTCAATAAACCATTTGGCAGAGTCTAATTTTTGTTTTACAAAAATTAAAGCGTCTTTATCAGTCTTTTTAGTTTTAGCACCTTCAGCATAATTACGTAACATAGTTTCGTATGTTCTGCTCACTCTTAATTTAGGTGCATTTCTACCATTTAATGATAATTGTAATTCACCTTCAACTTCCTCAGTTAAAATAAAATCAGGAATAACTTGCTGAAAATTCGCTGAATTAGTAGACTCTTTTAAAGAATTCCCTGGCTTAGGATTTAATTTTTTGATTTCGGCCATAGCGTCTTTCAAATCATCATCTTCAATTTCAAATTTATTTTTAATTTTTTCGTAATGTTTTTTTGTAAACTCTTCAAAGCTTTTTTCAATTATTTTTTTTGCGGTATACGTAGATATGTTTCCATTATGTTTACGTTCTAATTGTAATAATAAACATTCACGTAGATCTCTTGCGCCAACTCCTGCAGGTTCAAAATCTTGGATTACAAATAATACATCTTCAATTTCATCTTCAGTTACTGTTATGTTTTGACCAAAAGCTAAGTCATCTACCATAGCAATTAAATCTCTACGCAAATAGCCGTCTTCGTCTATGTTACCAATAATTGTGGTTGCTATAAATTTCTCATTGTCACTTAAATTTCTTAATCCCAATTGACTAGTCAAAACTTCATAAAAAGACTTTCCGCCAGCTAAGGGGATAGCTTTATCATCATCATCAGCACTATAATTATTTACAGATGTTTTGTATTGAGGTAAATCATTATCAAGGTAATCATTAATGTCAAAATCTGCCTCTGCATCAGAAATTTCTCGGTCATCATAGTCATCATCTTGAGTATCATCTTCATTCTTTTCTTCTCTACCTTCTTCAAGTGCTGGATTTTCTTCAATTTCTTCTTTAATTCTTGCTTCTAATTCCATAGTTGGAACTTGTAACAATTTCATCAGTTGAATTTGTTGAGGAGATAGTTTTTGTAGTAATTTATGACTTAATGATTGTCTTAACATAGTATGAAATATATGTGATGTACTCAAAAATACAAAAAAAATGCATACAAATTAATTAAAGGCTTGGTTTTTGATAGTTGATTTATGAATTCTTAACTTATTTATGAATTCCAATCCTAAATTTTGGTATTGAATTACTATCTTTTTTTAATGAATACTTAAAGTATTAGCTTTAGAGTGTGTATAACAATTCAATTTTTGATTTAAAAGAATCAATTCTTTATTTATCTTTCCAAAATATAGTATTCAGCTGATAAAATATCAGCTAGAATTCAAAATTTTAATTGGTATGGCTTCATTAGATTGGATTATTTTTATTGTATATTTAGTATTGGTTTTTGCCGTAGGTGTGTGGGTGTCTAAAAAATCGAGTACAGGTATAAATTCATATTTTGTAGCCGATAGATCATTGCCATGGTGGTGGATTGGTATTTCAATAATAGCCACAACTTTTGCGGCGGATACGCCTTTAGCAATTACAGGAATAACAGCTAAATCTGGTATCGCCGGGAATTGGTTTTGGTGGTCATGGGCGGCAACTTATATTACAGTGTCTATTTTTTTTGCAAAGCGTTGGCGACAGTCTAATGTGTTAACTGATGTGGAGTTTATTGAATTACGATACAGTGGAAAAGAAGCTGCGTTTTTAAGAGGGTTTAAGGCTTTCTTTTACGGTATAATATTGAATGTATTTATTTTAGGCTGGGTAATTACGGCAGCTGTTAAAATTGCAGGTCCTTTTGTTAAATGGCAAACTGTTTTAGGGGAACACTATTATTCTGTTTTGGAAAGTTTTTATCCAAATTTCTTATTGTTTAAAGGTGATTTTAATGCAACCTTAACCATTTTAGCATTACTAATAATTGTAATGGTTTACAGTTCAATTGGTGGAATTAGAGGTGTTATTTTAACTGATTTATTTCAATTTGTAATTGCTATTGTGATTTCTATTGTGTTTGCCTATTATGCAGTTCAAGAGGTTGGAGGTTTAGCGCAAATACAAACAAGTTTGAGTGATATTTATGGTTCCGTCAAAGCAGAACATTTGACCGAATTCTTTCCTTCTTTTGATAATCCAATGGTGCCTTTTGAAATATTTTTAATTTATGTGGTGATACAATGGTGGGTACGTTATGATTCTGATGGGTCTGGATATATAGCACAAAGAATTAATACGGCCAAAACGCCAGAAGATGCTCAAAAAGGATCATTTTTATTTGCGATTGCATTTATTGCGTTACGAACTTGGCCTTGGATTTTAGTAGCCTTAGTGTCATTAATTTTATTCCCTTTACAATATGGCGCAGATGGTGAAATATTAGGAGATAGAGAAGCGTATTATCCATTGATTATGACAATGGTTTTACCTGTTGGTTTAGTTGGCTTGGCATTTACATCTTTAATGGCTGCATTTATGAGTACAGTCGATACGCATTTAAATTGGGGGTCTTCTTATTTAACAAATGATATTTATAGACGGTTTTTAAAACCAGAAGCATCTGAAAAGGAAATGATAAAATTCAGTCGATTAATGGTTGTCATTATAACTATTTTGGCTGTACTTGTGGCATCACAAATGGATTCTATTAGTGGGGCTTGGAAATTCTTTATTAATGCAGCATCCGGTTTAGGAGTAGCGCAATTAATTAGATGGTTTTGGTGGAGAGCAAATGCTTGGACTGAAATTTCTTCTATGATTGCTGCCTTAATAGCAACTGCACTTTATCCAATTTTGTTTAGTGAATATGCTGCAATACCTCATTTTGACACGTATGCTTTAGTAGGTATTACTTTTTTTAGTTTAACAATTTCAATCATAACTACTTTTATGACAAAAGCGGTAGATGAAGCTCAACTTCAAAAATTTATAGATTTATGTAATCCAATTGGGTTATGGAAAGGAACTGGAGCTAGTAAAAATGCAATGAAAGGTTTTGTGTATTCAACTATCATGTGGGTTTTAGGTTTAACAGCTAGCTTTAGTGGTTTATTTACCATAGGGTATTTTTTAATGTTAAAACCAGAGCTTGGTGTTTTGAATTTAGTGATTTCATTGATTAGCTTTGTAGTCTTAAATAGAATGATAAAAAAAGAAAACCAAAACGAATTAATTAAATAATGGAAGAAGAAAAAAAACAACCTGGTGGAGATCAGATTAATAACCCTTTACATGGCGTTAAATTAATTCACATGCTTGAACTTTTAGTGGAAGAGTACGGTTGGGACAAATTAGGAGATAAAATAGATATCCGTTGTTTCAATGTTAACCCGACTGTAAAATCAAGTTTAAAGTTTTTAAGAAAAACACCTTGGGCTAGGGATGAGGTAGAGAAATTGTATTTAAGTTCGGTAAAGTGGTAAGAATTTAGTGTAATTCTTTTTCGGTGACTACTAATTATTGATTTTCAATTGGTAAGTTAATTAATAGTGATTCTAATGTAGAATACTCTTTAATTACTTTTACAGTAATAAATGCTAAAGGTATTTGCAATAATATACTCGCGCTCAAATGACTTGTCTTTTGAGTGTGTTCTTTATGTAGGATGTAGACTAAAGCATTTGCAATGCGGTTAATTTACTAATTACTTTTTTTCTTAGATTAGTACTTAATAAAGTATATCAAAGTAAACTCATAATTTTATTTTTAGCTCAACTATAAATTATTTATATTTTGAGTTATTTTTAAATAAAACCCAATACGTCAGTCTTGATTCTTGTGTCTAGAAGCGTAGCGTTCTTGTATCTTAAAAGGCTTACTTTTAAGCTATTTCACTATAACAACTTCTGCACAAAGGAACATATTTATCTTTTTCTCCTAAAACAACAGTGCCTTCATCTTCAGAAATTCTATGTGAAAATCTAGCAGGTCCTGAACAGAAAGTACAAATTGAATTTAATTTTATAATCTCATCTGCCATTGCTAAAAGTTTAGGCATTGGTCCAAACGGTTGCGCTTTATAATCTAAATCTAATCCGGCTGCAATTACAGTTTTTCCTTCTTGTGACAATTTGTTACAAACAGCTACAATTGATTCATCAAAAAATTGAACTTCATCTATTGCAATAACATCTGCATTTAAATGGTAATCAAAAATCTCAATTGGACGAGAAATATTAACCGCTTTTGTTACATCTTTATCGTGAGATATAATTTCGTCTTCAGCGTATCTATCGTCAATTTTGGGTTTAAATACAAAAACTTTTTTTCCAATAGCTTTGTATTCATTAATGACTCTGATTAATGTTTTTGTTTTCCCAGAAAACATAGGTCCACAAATTACACGCAGTTGCGCATTCTTTTCAGATTGAGTAAAAGTGCTTTTTAATGAGATTTTAACATCTCTTTTTTGAGAAATTTCCAAAATAAATTGATTTTCTTCAAATATATATTTTAATTTTACGTAATCAAACAAATTGTGGATAAACTAAATCAAATGGGGAAAACTTCTTTTAAATCACTAGAACAAATTTCAAGTTACGTTACTGAAAAAATTAACCAGTTAAATAATGGTCAATTAAATACTTCTGAGATAGAAGAATTAACGAGCAATGCACAAGAGTTGTATGAGCGTTTGATTGTGATAAGACATAAGTCATATGAAACTTTTGGAGCGTCTGACACTGATGCTGTGAAAGCCGAAAATGAAGAGGTTAAAGAAATTATTGAAGAACCAGAACAAACGGTAGAAGAAATGTTGGGAGAAATTAGCCCAATGATGTCTTTTGATTTTAGTGAACCAATTGTTGAATCAAAAGTTGAATCAATCAAACCAGTAATGGAAACTAGTATTGAAGAAAAGAGTTTTGAGCCAGAATCAATACCTTCAGAAGAGGATTTATCTAAAGATGACAATTCAAGCTCTTTGAATGATTCAATGGCAAAAAGTACATCTTCACTTAATGATTCATATAAATCAAGTGGTTCACTTGCCGAAAGATTAACAAATAGTAAAATAAAGGATTTAAAATCTGTAATTGGAATTAACGAAAAGTTTGCTTTTATTACAGAACTATTTGCAGGGAGTAATGAAAGTTATAATGAATCAATACATAATTTGAATAATTGTAATGACAGTAGTGAAGCAAAAAATATTTTAAATGATTTGTCTATTGCTAACGATTGGAATCTAGATAGTAAAACCGTAGCATCTTTTATTGAATTGTTAGATAGAAGATATTAAATTGATACAGATGAAATTGTATTTACTTATAATTACTCTATTTTTTTATGGAAGTATTTTTGCTCAGAGAGATTATGCAAAAAATATTTTAGATAGCTTATGTTCTGACAGGTATGCTGGAAGAGGGTATGTGGATGATGGTGTAGGTAAAGCTGCTGATTTTATTGTTAGAGAATTAAAAAGTATTGGTGTCTCAAAATTTAAGAACAAACCTTATCTACAAGATTATGTTTTTGGTGTAAATACTTTTCCTTATGGAATTGAAGTAAAGTTGGGAAACAGAATTTTAGAGGTAGGTCAGGATTATTTACTCAATCCTAATTCTGGAACTGCACAAGGTACTTTTAAAACGTTTGAATATAATTCCACTAACTTTTACCAAAACACGAATAGGCCAAATAAATCAGAAATTGTAATTTTTAATTTTACAGATTTAAAAGATAAAGATAGCATTTATTTTTTCTATCAACTCGCTAATGAAACTGCTAAATTAGCACCAGTAATTTGGGTTTCTAATTCTAAATTAATGTATTCAGTTGGACGGTATGAAATGAATTATCCCATGATTACTATTGATGAAGATGCCTATCAAAAAACGGAGACGGTTTCATTGGTAATTAATAATAAATATATTTCGAATTATAAAAACAGTAATATTATTGCCTATATCCCACCAGTTAAAAAGTGTAAATTAAACCCAACAAAATACATTGTACTTTCTGCTCATTATGACCATTTAGGAAAAATGGGACAAGCTGTGTTTCCAGGTGCAAATGACAATGCAAGTGGTGTTGCTATGGTGTTATCAATGGCAAAACATTATTTAGTGAATCCCTCTGAATATGGAATTGTTTTATGTTTTTTTAGTGGAGAAGAAGCTGGTCTAGTCGGGTCAGAATATTTTGTACATCATCCTTATTTCAAGCTTAAAAAGATTAAGTTTCAATTGAATATTGATATTATGGGTGGCGCAAGTCAAGGTATTACATTAGTAAATGGCTCGGTATTAAAAAAACAATTTGAACTGCTGGAAACAATTAATGCGGAACATAATTATTTACCAAAAGTGAAAAAGCGTGGGGCAACTGCTAATTCAGATCACCATCACTTTACAAAATCAGGCGTACCAGCTTTCTTTATTTACGCTATGGGTACTGTTAAAAATTATCATGATATAAATGATAAAGCAGAAAATACACCATTAACTAATTTTGATGAAGTGCAACACTTGTTGATTGATTTTGTAGAACGAATCAATTTTTAGAATTAACTATCTATTATAAAAAACAAAAGCCTTTACTATTTAAAGTAAAGGCTTTTTAATATTGAAGTAAATAGTAATTATTTACCTGCGTTATATCTTTTAGAAACTTCTTCCCAGTTAATTACATTAAAAAATGCATTAATATAATCTGGACGTCTATTTTGATATTTTAAGTAATAAGCATGTTCCCAAACATCTAATCCTAAAACAGGAGTACCTTCACATGCAACACCTGGCATTAATGGATTATCTTGATTTGGAGTAGAACAAACTTCTACAGATCCACCTTTGTTAACACATAACCAAGCCCAACCTGAACCAAATCTAGTTCCTGCTGCTTTAGTAAAAGCATCTTTAAAAGCATCAAATGTACCAAATGCTGTATTAATTGCATCTGCTAAATCTCCTGTTGGTTCTCCACCACCATTTGGCGACATAACTGTCCAAAATAAAGAATGGTTATAAAAGCCACCACCATTATTTCTAACTGCAGGCTTATCCATTCCAGAAACTAAAATTTCTTCAATAGATTTTCCTTCTAAATCAGTTCCTGCAATAGCGTTATTTAAATTATTTGTATATCCTTGGTGATGTTTACCATGGTGAATTTCCATAGTTTGCACATCAATATTTGGCTCTAATGCATTGTGTGCATAAGGTAATTTTGGTAATTCAAAACTCATATTATATTTTTTTAATTTGTAAACTTTTATTCAAAGGTAGTTACATTTAGAATAATTATAAAGTAAAAAGCATGATATTATTCCTAAAATATTTGGTTTTGTCATTTAATTTCTTATTTTTGTTAGACTTACTAATCAATTAAACTAAACAAAATGAAAAAAGTATTATCAATAATGATGATTGGTGGATTCGTATTCGGATTCACTGCTTGTGGTGGTGCAGAAGAAGCTACTGAAATGACTACTGAAGTACCTGAAACAGCTGTTGAGGTTGTAGAAGAGGTAGCTGAAATGGCTACTGAAGTAACTGAAACTGTTGTAGATGAAGCTGCAGATGTTGTTGAAGAAGTTACTGAGGATGTTGTAGAGGCTGTAGAAGCTTTATAAGATCATTATCTTAAAAAAATTAAGGGGAACTGAGTTCCTCTTTTTTTATGTCTAAAATTTATTAATTCATAAAAATTACAGATAATATCTCTAAAAATTATGAATTTTAGCTATAATTCATAAAAGTTTAATTATTTTTGGCGTTTAATATTAACATAATCATAAATTATATATGAATTCAATACAAGCAAATTTAAAGATCACTGAATTAATTAGTGCTTTAGAAAAAGGATTTGAAGCTGAATCTACGATTGCAGCATTAACTGAAATTAGAGAACTTGCTTTAAAAGAAACTGATCCATTATTGGTAAAAGTTTGCCGATTAGCTTATGAATACATTCAAGAAAAAGATTGTTTTGATTATACTGTTGAAAAAGAAGAAGATGATGAAGGTGAAGAGTTCTTAATTGAGCCAGGAACTACTTCTGAAAACTTAACTTATTTATTACAATTAATTAAAAAATCTGACAATACATTTAATAGAGAAGAAATTAAAGAAATGAGAACTTGGTTAAAGTCTGAACTTTACTAAACTCAATCAAACTTATATAATTAAAGGCTATCCATTGGGTAGCCTTTTTTGTTTTATAGATTTAATTAATTACTGATCCTATTCCCTTTAATTTTGATTTCCAATATGTAGATGATTCTATATTGGTAATCATTATTCCTTTACTTGCAGAAGAATGAATCATTGTTAAAGGTTCACCTTTTTCTGAAATAACAATTCCAACATGAGTAATACTACGTCCTTTGCCAAAAAAAACTAAATCCCCTTTATTGGCATTAGCTGTTTTAACCTTTGTTGCTTTGTTCTTTTGTTCAGATGCCGTTCTAGGTAAAGTAATATCAAATTCATTAAGAATGTAAGATGTGTAACCTGAACAGTCGAATCCTTTAGGTGTGTTACCAGCCCATAAGTAAGGAGTTCCAATATGTTTCTCTGCAGATTTCACTACTTTTTCTCTAATACTAGTTGGACTGTCTATTACAATTTGGTTAAGGGTGTTAGCTTCTTTTTCTTGTTCCTTCTCCTCTACCTCTGTTTCATTAACAGGAGGTAAGTAATTACTTTTTATTTTTTTTAATTCATTAGAGAGAAATTTATTTAATAAACTTGCTTCTTTTTTATAACCAAGTATTGATAATTTCCTTTCTAATGTTTTTAAATATATTTTTAACTCTGAAATTTCATTCTGATGTGCTAATAGATAGTATTCGGCATCAGAAAAATCTAAGAATAGATTATATAAATCAATTGATTCAGTAATAGAATTTTTATGTCTTTTAAACCAAGATATGTCATTAGCTAACCTAAATAAAACCAGTGAATTATAAAATGTTGGTAAACCACTATAGTCATAGTCAGGTTGTGCTAAAAGTTTTTTAGATTTTCTTAATACTTTACTATAATGCTGCTGTGCATAATACACTTCTAACTGATCAATTTTTTTATCTTGACCAAATGAGATGACACTGAAAATTAAAAATATTATTACCAAAAATCTATTCATAAGTTCAAAGTTACGATTGATTTATTGATGATATTCTCTATTTTATTTTGAGTATTCACACATTATTGTTCAAATATGATTTAGAAAACTATAATCTAGGAGATATATATCTTAAATTTGTATTATACATTTAATTTTTTTTACTTGAAATACTATATCATAGCAGGAGAAGCATCAGGAGATTTACACGCAAGTAACTTGATGAAGGCAATTATTGAAAAAGATAATGAAGCCGATTTTCGTTTTTGGGGAGGTGACCAAATGGAAAAAGTTGGAGGTACTTTAGTAAAGCATATAAAGGATTTGGCCTTTATGGGGTTTATTGAAGTGATAATGAATATTAGAACCATATTTAAAAATATTAAATTTTGTAAACAAGATGTTTTAAAATTTAATCCAGATGTATTAATCTTAATTGATTACCCAGGGTTTAATCTACGAATTGCAGATTTTGCTCATCAAAATAAAATAAAGGTACATTATTACATTTCACCTCAAATTTGGGCATGGAAAGAGAATAGAGTTCATAAAATTAAAAAAATTGTGGATGAAATGTATTGTATCCTTCCATTTGAAAAAGCATTTTACAAGAAATTTAATGTGGATGTGAATTTTGTTGGACATCCACTGGTAGATGCTATTTCAACTTTTAAGAAACTAGCACTTTCAAAGGCTAATTTTTTAAAAGAAAATAATTTATCAACTAAACCAATTTTAGCAATTCTTCCAGGAAGTAGAAATCAGGAGATTAAAGTAAAGTTACCTATAATGCTTGAAGCTACTAAAGCATTTCCAAATTATCAATTAGTGATAGCAGGCGCACCAAATAAATCGCAAGCGTTTTATCAGGAAGTTGCTAAAGGCACTGAGGTGAAGATTATTGAGAATCAAACTTATGATTTATTAAATAATTCAGATTTAGCAATCGTTACATCTGGTACGGCTACTTTAGAAACAGCTTTGTTTCATGTGCCGCAAGTAGTATGTTATAAGGCCAGTTCAATTTCTTATGCGATTGCTAAAAGATTGATTAAAATTAAATATATTTCTTTAGTTAATCTAATTATGGATAAGGCTGTTGTAACAGAATTAATTCAAGACGAATTGACTGCTACAAACATAATATCGGAATTAAAATTAATAGAAAATGAAACTTCTGAAGGAAGAATTGAAATGAAAAAATCATATCAACTTTTAGAAGAGAAATTAGGAAGCGGTGGGGCTTCAAAAAAAGTAGCAAGCTTATTGATTAGTAAGATTAATGACTAAAAAGCTACTTTCAATATTATTTCTAATAATTACTGTTCAATCTTTTGGACAAGATTTAAAGATTGGAATAATGCGTCAGCATTCAGCTAATGATGTTTTAATATCATATCATAAAGGATCTTACAATGTTTTTGGTGATAATTTAAAATTGCATACCATTTTACCTACAGAATCTATTGAAATTAAAGTAAGGGGTAATAAACTTGAGTTGGTTCGTGGTGTAACTATTTTAGGTGTCTTTGATACCATAAGGGTGAAAGAATCATTACCTAATCACAGTTTTAGAATACAAATTTTAAAACCTGCGAAGCATAAGGAACGCAAGTATAAGAACGATTTATTGATTGTTTCTGAACGAAAATCTAAGTCAGCATCTTTTAAAATTAAAGTGATTAATGAAGTAAAGATGCACAATTATTTAGGTGGGGTTATTGAAAGTGAAGGTGGGGGAGGACGCCATTTAGAATATTATAAGGTACAAGCTGTTTTGAGTAGAACTTACGTATTAAAAAACAGTAAGAAACACAAAAAAGAAGGGTTTAACTTATGCGATAGAGTACATTGTCAGGCTTATCATAAAATGTTAACTTACACACCAACAATTGATACAGCGGTTAGACAAACTAAGTCAATTATTATGATTGATAATAATTTTAATTTGGCAAATGGGTTTTTCTTTGCAAATTGTGGTGGGCAAACTTCAGAATCTGACTTTGTTTGGAATAAATCAATTTCTTATTGTCGTAGCGTAGTTGATACATTTTGTATTCATACAAGACAGTCTAATTGGACAAAAAAAATAAAAAAATCAGAATGGGATAAGTACATGTTGAATCATTTTGGTTACCCAATTAACGATCCGGTTTATGGTCCGTTAATTTATTCATTTAAACAAAAACAAAGGTTAGCATTTTATCAAATTCCTCAACTAGGTATTCCTTTACGAGATTTGCGTAAAAAATTCAGACTGAAATCTACTTGGTTTGATGTGTATTTAGAAGGAGATTACATTGTTTTAAAAGGTCATGGTTTTGGTCATGGTGTTGGACTGTGTCAAGAAGGGGCTATGGGAATGGCAAAGCAAGGCTATTCTTATGATAAGATTTTAAAATTTTACTTTAGCAATGTCCATCTAATTAATTATTACAAATGGAAGTATTTTAGATCTGCTTTAAAAAGTAATAGCGTGTTATAATATACTGATTTCAGTACATCTATTTTTAGCTTTCTAATTGAAACTTACTTTTTTTGTTACTATAACTGTTCTGAATCCATTTATAAATCAAGTAATATAAATCACCTACAGTTAATTAATTACTATTTACCTTTGTGGCATGACTGGAGAAGAATTAAGAGACAAAGTGGACCAATCACAGGGTATTGTATTATATTTTAAAAATGATAGGTGTGCGCCTTGTTTAGCGATTAGAACTAAAGTGGAAGATTTGGTAACGACAAAATTCCCAAAAATGGACTTTATTATTGTGGACACAGTAACTGATCCTATGTTGTCTAACGAATTTAAAGTGTTTGCTAATCCAACTATTTTAACCTTTTTTGAAGGGAAAGAGTATAGCCGTAAAAGTAAATATATTTCGATTGAAGGGTTAAGAGAAGAAACAGAAAGACTTTATAATATGGTGTTTTAATTACTTCTCCCTAACAACAGTATATTCAACTAAACTTAATAAAGCGTGTTTAGCGTCATTGTCTTCAAAATCGGTTAGCAATGCAATAGCTTCTTGCTGTAATTCTAACATACGTTTTTTAGCATACGCTAATCCACCACTTTCAATTACAATTTGAATGGCACGTTTCACGTGCTTTTTATCTTCATTGTGATTTTTTACAATGTTGATTAATTCACGCGCTACTTCTTTTGAAGAATTATTTAGGACATAAATTAAAGGTAAGGTCATTTTTTGTTCACGGATATCGTTCCCCGTTGGTTTCCCAATTTTATCACTGTCTCCATAATCAAAAATATCATCTTTAATCTGAAAAGCTAATCCAACTAATTCACCAAATTTTTTCAATTTAGTAATCGTGTGGTCATCATTTGTTACAGATGCAGCACCTGCACCACAACAGGCTGAAATTAATGAAGCTGTTTTCTTTTGAATGACATCAAAATAAACTTCCTCTGTAATGTCTAATTGACGTGATTTTTCTATTTGAAGTAATTCACCTTCACTCATAGCCTTTACAGCTGTAGATAAAATTCTAAGTAATTCAAATTCGTTGTTGTCAACTGATAATAGTAAACCTTGCGATAATAAATAGTCGCCTACTAAGACGGCAATTTTATTTTTCCAAATAGCATTTACAGAAAAGAACCCTCTGCGTTCGTTAGCATCATCTACAACATCATCATGAACAAGTGTAGCAGTATGTAACAATTCAATTAAAGAAGCCGCACGGTAAGTTTTCTCTTCTACTTTTCCATTATTAAGCATTTTAGCAATTAAAAATACGAACATTGGTCGCATTTGTTTACCTTTTCTCTTAATAATGTAGTGGGTGATTTTGTCCAATAAAGCCACATCCGACTTCATAAAGTCTTTGAACTTATGTTCAAAAACTTCCATTTCGGAAGAAACGCTTGACTTTATTTCTTTAACAGTTAACATTACCACAAATATACTTAATTCAATTAGGATTTATGAACTATGAATTGACAAAATTTGTTAAGTCTATTCTAAGGGCTTAATTATTTAAATCATGTTCAAATTCTGAGGACTCTATTTCTTCTAGCCATTCTTCAACAGACTTAGCATCTTTTACATCATACTCACCAATTTTCTCTCTTCTTAAAGCTGATAAATGTCCACCAGAAGCTATCAACTGACCAAAATCATGAGCAATTGAACGAATGTATGTTCCTTTTGAACAGTTAATGATAAAATCAATGTTTAAACCATCAATTTTAGTCACTTCAAATTTAGAGATGTTGATTAATTTTGGTTGTAGTATAACTTCCTCTCCTGCTCTTGCATAAGCATAAGCACGTTTTCCGTTTACTTTCTTAGCAGAAAAAATGGGAGGCATTTGATCATAATCTCCAACCATTTTTGCAGCTGTTGTTTTTATTAAATCATCTGTAATATGTTCTGTAGGGAATGTGGCGTCAATTTCAGACTCCATATCATAAGACGGTCTTGTAGCACCAACTGTAATTGTACCTGAATATGATTTCTCTAATCCCATAAATGTATCTATGGTTTTAGTTTTTTTACCGGTACATAAAATCAATAAGCCTGTCGCTAAGGGATCCAAAGTTCCAGCATGTCCAACTTTAATGTTTTTTATACCAATTACATTCTTCATCTTCCAACGCAGCTTATTCACTACTTGAAATGACGACCATGTTAATGGTTTGTCTACTAATAAGATTTCACCTACTTTGTAATTATATATTTTTGACATTGGAAACGGTATGTGGTTTTAATTTAAAACAGTATAGCCAATCGCTAAAAATCCAACGATAAAACAATACAAAGCAAAATATTTTAATTTCGATTTTTTAACGATAGAAATCATCCAGGTACAAGCAATCATACCTGTTACAAATGCAAATACAAAACCAATTCCTAAAGGAAGAAAATCCATGTCAGTATTTTCAAAAGCACCATCTTTAATGTCTTTTGCTATTTTCCCAAAAATTAAAGGTACAACCATTAAAAATGAAAATCTTGCTGCTTTTTCTCTATCAATTCCTAATAATACTGATGTTGAGATAGTTGCGCCTGAACGTGAAATTCCAGGTAAAATAGCTATCGCTTGAGAAATCCCAATTAGTACTGAATGTCCAAAACCAACGTTTTTAGTTGTATTCTTAGCTTTGTCAGCTAAAAATAATAAGGCACCAGTTAATACTAACATAAAACCAACTAGCATAATTTGTCCGCCAAATAATGATTCTATTTCATCATTTAAAAAGATACCAACTAATGCAGCAGGAATCATTGATAAAACAATCTTTGCAGCAAATTTAAATTCGTCATTCCATTTAAATTGAAATAAACCTTTGATAATTCTAATAATTTCTTTTCTGAAAATGATAACTGTACTTAATGCAGTAGCAAAATGAAGTACTACGGTCATTAACATACTTTCTTCACCCACAGATGAGTCTCCCATTATAGCTTTTGCTAATTCAAGATGCCCACTACTACTTACGGGTAAAAACTCGGTTAAACCCTGAATGATTCCAAGGATAATTGCTTCAATAATTGACATGTAATTTATTTAGAAGATTTACGCTTTTTCATAATACCATAAATTACAATACCGTAACCTAAAATCACTAAAAATGGTGCTAGTGTAATTCTAGTCTTACTAAAAATTTCATCCGCATCAAACACATTAGGGTCTTCAGAAGCGCCTCCCATCATTAATACAAATCCAATTAATGTAAGTAAAAAACCGCCAATAATGAAAGTGTAATTATCCTTACCAAATACAAAGTTTTTATTTTCGCTCATAATTCAAAGTTAATGTTATCCGTATAAATTATCTAATTTCACTCTTAAATACTTTTTAAGAGCTAAAGAAGTTGATACAACAGTTATTAGTATTCCAAACACTATAATTCCGCCTAAAACCATATAAAATAGTTTTATGTCAGTCATGTAGATTACGTTTGGCATAAATTGTTCAATTAATATTAAAAAGCCAAATACCATAGCGCCAGCAATTATACCAGACAATATACCTTGACCAACTGCTTGCCATAAAAAGGGTCTTCTAATAAACCTTGGTGTTGCACCTACAAGCTGCATTGTTTTAATTGTAAATCGTTTTGAATACAGTGCCAATCTAATTGTGTTGTTTATCATTCCAATAGCAACAATTAGAAGTAAACCACCAAAGAAAATAATAAAATAGATTACTTTTTTCATGTTCATATTTACTTCAGCAAAGGCTTCTTTTCTATAAGATACTTCAATAATATTATCGCTATAAGTTTTCATTATTTCAGACTCAATCATTTTCATGCTGTCCAAATTAACATATTCCTTTTTTAGATTAATTATTACGGATTGATCTATTGGGTTTTCTCCCCCAATGATATCTAGTGCTTCTTCTCCAATTAATTCTTTAGTAATGTCCCAAGCTTCTGATGATGATCGATAAAATGCTTTTGAGATATATTTTTTTTGAGATAATTCTGTTTCAATTAATTTTAATTCAACTTCATTTAACGTTTTATCAAAAAAGACATCAATTTCTAACTCTTCTTTTTTTGAATCATTTAAATTATTAATGCCTAAAACAATCCAAGACGATATGCCTAAAATAGTAAGTACTAAAACTATTCCAACAATAGTTGAAACGTATGCTGTCTTTAGTCCTTTTCGTGTATTTCGTGTGTTTGATGACATTTAAGATGCTAAAATATAAATAATAAACTGTTTTGTTTAATTCCAAACCATTAAAGTCTTAAAAATTATGATAATTAAACAATTACTTAGCTTTGTAAACAAAAAAACACTCATTTCTGAGTGTTTTTATTTTTATAATTTGTCTAATATCTTACAACCTTCTAGATTATCTAATCCCCAATTTTCTAGTTCTTCTTTAGTCCATAATTCAGGAAAGAAAATTCTTCTTTGATAACGTGGGTGCATGTATTTGTGCCAGTCAGAGCCTCCAGTGGCTTCTACATTAACTTTTCCACTGTCTAAATATTTTGCGGCTGCATCATAATGGTGCATCACCCAATTAATATTTACAGAATGGTCATAATGACGCATAGCATTCACTAAATTAACATCAGTTTTGTACGCTTCCGGTAATTCTTTAAATTTTGTCCAAATGTTAATTGTATTGTATTCTTTCATCCAATCAATTAACTCTTTTTTATATTTGGCTTCAAAATTAACCATTAATTTATTTTTACCTCCATTCACTCTGTCAACACCAGCTGCTTGCCAGTACATATTGTCAAATGCATTTTCGTAAGGTGTATCTCTGTCAATTGTTTTTCTAAATCTATAATCTATTAAATTAATTAATTCAGTAGATGCAATTTCAATTTGACGGTATTGAGCAGATTGGAAACCAGATGCTGGTGTTAAAGTATCTCTAAATTTCATGTATTGATCTACATCCATACCGTCTCCCATTACATCAAATGAATTACATAAAGTATCAAAATATCTGCTGATACGCATTAAATGTTTAATGAATTTTTCAGGTTCAATATTTTCAGTGTGCGAGATTTGTCCCATTTCCCAAAGAATCATTTTGAATAATAATTCGTTTATTTGGTGGTACATAATAAATACCATCTCATCTGGTAATTGTGTGCGTTGTGTTTGTAAACCCAATAAAGCATCTACTTGTGCAAAATCCCAATAGGTCATTGGTTCTGCATATAATAATCCAGATAAATGTACATCTGCATTTTGCCCCATTGCTTCATACTTTTTGTCAATGGCAGCTAATAATTGTTCTCTATTCATGATTAGTTAATTAGTTCGTAGTAGCGTACTTAATTCAGTAAACATACAATTCGTGAAATTTTAAATTTAAGATTAATCTAATAATTGAAAGGAAATGTTGCGTTTCCATATAAATCTAACAAGATTATAACTTTTGATTTGTAATCTTGTTAAATCCTAAATTAGGACAATGGAGATTTTATATTAATATAATCTGCAACACCATTTATAATATGGTATGATGAGCAGTTATATTTAATTGATCTTTTCACTTTTATAATGTTTTAAAAATAGAATGAATTAAGTCGTCAATTTTATCGGCTTCAAATAAAGATTTTACGTCATGTTTAGCCATAATGTCTTTAATGAAAACATCTTGTTTCTGACCTTTGTCCCATGCTTCTGCATAAGGAATTGATGTAAAAGACACCATTGTATATAAAGCGATATATTTTTCAGGGTATAATTCCTGAATTTTTCTTTCAAATTTCTTCTGCAATAAAAATTCTGGGTCAGCAACATAATCACTCATTACTAGGTAATTATGTTTTGATAATTCTTGAATAGCATCACCATTTGGTTTTCTCTCAGCTTGATAAGCTTTGAAAATCTCTACCCAATCGTGATTATGTTCTTCCATTAACCTTCCCATGGCATGACAGTCTTCTAAACTAGCATTCATACCTTGACCATAAAATGGAACTGTAGCATGAGCGGCATCACCCATTAAAGCAGCTTTTCCAGAAGTCCAAGGGTAACAACGCATGATTGCTAAACTTGATAATGGATGTGTTCCCCATTGTTCTGCTACATTTGGACACATATCGTAAAAGTCAGGAAATGTTTTTTGAAAAAATGCTTCAATTTCTGATTTAGTATTTATTTTATCAAAGGCATTCTCATCACCTTCAAATGGCATAAATAATGTACAAGTAAATGAACCGTCTTCATTCGCTAAAGCGATTAACATAAAACGGCCTCTTGGCCAAATATGTAATGAGTTTTTATCTAGTTTATAAGATCCATCAGCATTTGCTGGAATCATTAATTCCTTATAGCCATCATCTACAAAATCTTGGCTATAATCAAATCTGTCTAATTTTTGAAATGCATTATAACGCAAGGCAGAATAAGCACCATCACAACCAAAAACAATATCTGATTGATGTTCAGATTTTTCACCTGTCACTTTATTAGTCAAATACACAATACCATCTTCAAGGTTTCCACCTGTGCATTGCATATTATAATTTATAGTTGCGCCGAATTCTTTTTCAGCTAAATTCATCATTTTAGCATTTAAACCACCTCTTGAAACAGAATAAATTGCCTGACCGTCTTCACCGTAAGGTTGATACGTTAATTCTCCAGATGTGCTATGCATAGTTCTTCCTGTCATAGGAATTGCTAGTTCATTAACATGATGATCGACACCAACTGCTCTTAAGGCTTCCCATCCTCTATGAGAAAGGGCAAGGTTAATTGATTTTCCAGCTTGAATTTCAGCCAATCTAATGTCTGGTCTTCTTTCAAAAATAGTTACGTTATAACCAGCTTTTGCTAAATAAACTGCCCATAATGAGCCTGCTAATCCTGCACCAATAATAGTTGCTTCTTTCATTTACGTTTTATTTTTGGCTCATCCATTACAGTACCACATTTGTCACATGCTACTAATTCTGGAGTCGCATAATATTCATTTAATATTTTAGGTAATTGGGTAACAATATCGTCTAATTGGAACGGCTTTTTATATAATTCATTGTTACAGTTTTCACAATACCACATACAATAATCTAACTCTTCAGGTGTACGCATTCTTTCAATTACTAAGCCAACAGTATTGGCTGGCCTTTGTGGTGAATGAGGTACGCGTGCTGGTAATAAAAATATTTCACCTTCTTTAATGTCATAAGTTATGACTTCACCATTTTGAATGGTTGGTAATGAAATATCGCCTTCAATTTGATAGAAAAATTCTTCACCTTCATTATAATGAAAGTCTTTACGCGCATTTGGTCCGCCAACAACCATTATAATAAACTCAGTGTCCTTATAGACAACTTTATTTCCTACGGGGGGTTTTAATTTATCCCTATTATCTTCTACCCATTGTTTTAAATTAATTGGTGGTATCATATCTTAAGTTATTTCGTTTGGGGTTGATAGTTGTCAATTGTTTTCACTTTTATTAAACAAATAGTTATAATTAAAAATATGTTATTAGTTGATTTTATTCACATAACTATCAACTAATAACCTATCATTAAATTTAAAGTGTACCTCTTTTTTCCTGTTCTCTTTCAATAGATTCAAATAAAGCTTTAAAGTTCCCAGCACCAAATCCTTTAGCACCCATTCTTTGAATAATTTCAAAGAAAAGTGTTGGTCTATCTTCAATTGGTTTAGTAAATATTTGTAGTAAATAACCTTCTTCATCTGCATCAATCATGATACCAAGTGATTTCAATTTTTCAATATCTTCTTCTAGTTCATGATTATGAGCTTGTAATCTTCCAGGAACAGCTTTGTAATATTCTTCTGGTGGAGTAGATAAAAACTCTATCCCTCTAGCTCTCATTTGAGAAACAGTATCTAAAATATCATTAGTTGCCATGGCAATATGTTGTACGCCTGGTCCTTCATAAAAATCAAGATATTCTTCAATTTGAGACTTCTTTTTACCTTCAGCTGGTTCGTTAATTGGAAATTTAATTCTACCATTTCCATTACTCATTACCTTACTCATTAATGCAGAATATTCTGTGGTAATTTGCTTGTCATCAAAAGATAAAAAGTTAACAAAGCCCATTACGTCTTCATACCACTTTACCCAAACATCCATTTCATTCCAACCAACATTTCCAACCATGTGATCTATAAATTTAAGACCAGTTGGCTCTGGATTGTAATCTGATTCCCACTTTTTATAACCTGGTAAAAAATCACCTTTGTAGTTTTTTCTTTCCACAAACATGTGAACCGTTTCACCATAAGTATAAATACCAGATCTAATTACTTCTCCGTGTTCATCCTTTTCTACAGTTGGTTCCATGAAAGATTTTGCACCTCTTTTTGTAGTTTCTTCCCACGATTTCGTAGCATCATCTACCCAAAGTGCGACAAATTTTACGCCGTCACCATGTTTTGCAAGGTGCTCATTCATCCATGATGATGAGTTTAAAGGTGTGGTCAATACAATTCTTATTTTATCTTGTTTTAAAACATAAGATGAATACTCTTTACATCCCGTTTCTAAACCTTTATAGGCATGCGATTGAAATCCAAAAGCAGTTTTGTAAAAATGAGCAGCTTGTTTTGCATTTCCAACAATAAATTCTACATAATCTGTTCCTAACAGAGGTAAAAAATCTTGTGCCCCTTCAAATATTTTTTCTAAACCGTATTCTACATTCTTAATTTTACTCATAATATATCTTTTTTTAGTGGTTTAACCACGATTTATAATAATCTTCAACTTCTAATCCTAACGCTTGTTTAGTCATTTTTAATGGTTTAAATGTATCTACCATTACTGCTAATTCAAGTGTTCCTTTTTTGCCAATGCTTTTTTCGTAAGTACCTGGGTGTGGTCCGTGAGGAATTCCGCCAGGATGTAATGTGATTTGACCTTTTTCAATATTATTCCTACTCATAAAATCACCGTCTACATAATATAAAAGTTCATCAGAATCAATATTACTGTGATTATAAGGCGCTGGAATTGCTTCTGGATGATAATCATACAACCTAGGAACAAACGAACAAATAACAAATGCATCTGTTTCAAATGTTTGGTGTACTGGTGGTGGTTGATGAACTCTCCCTGTTATTGGTTCAAAATCATGAATAGAAAATGCATAAGGATAGTTATAGCCATCCCAACCCGCAACGTCAAAAGGATGTGTAGCGTAAGTATAGTCATACAGAATTCCTTCTTTTTTAATACGAACTAAAAAATCTCCAGTTTCATCAAAAGTTTCTAGTGTCGAAGGTCCTCTAAAATCACGCTCGCAAAAAGGAGAGTTTTCTAATAACTGACCAAAGTAATTTCTATATCTTTTAGGAGTATAAATTGGTTTGAATGACTCAACAATAAAAAGACGATTATCTTTTGTATTAAAATCTATTTGGTAAATCATACCTCTTGGAACAACTAAATAATCACCATATTTAAATTCAATATTTCCCAATTGTGTTCTTAATGTTCCTGAACCTTCATGAATAAAAATTACTTCATCCGCATCTGCATTCTTATAAAAGTAGTCAGTTAACGACTCTGTTGGTGAAGCTAAAACAATATGACAGTCAGAATTTACTAAAACTGGTACGCGACTTTCAATGTAATCTGACTTAGGTTCAACTTTATAGCCTTGCAAACTTCTCATTTGCATATCTGTACTAGATGCTAATTCTGGGTTTAAGTTGATTTTACCTCCAATACTTTTTACTACAGTAGGTGGGTGTAAATGATATAATAATGATGACATTCCATCAAATCCAATAGTGCCAAATAATTGTTCATGGTGTAATTTACCGTTAGACTGTCTAAATATAGTGTGTCTTTTATGTGGGATTTTCCCTAGTTTTTGATAAAAAGGCATGTTTTTTATTTTTAATTATTTTTAATTCAATTTTTATAATTCAATTATAAATAAATCATTCCGGATTACGAATAATTAAAAATTTTAAATGACTTAATAAGCCTCTCCAACTTGGTTTCATAATTGTTTTGGTAGGTAAGTTAACAAATATACAAAAATTTTTCTGAAAATTATGAATGATTTTAATCATTGCTTGGATTGATTTCTGAATAAAAAAACCTTGTTAAGTAAGCTTAACAAGGTTTTAAAGTTTAATTTTTTAAATAGATTTATTTTGCTTTTTCTTGGCTATTTAATTCTAAATTTAATTCTTTTAATTGTACTGCGTTAATTGGTGCTGGAGAGTCAATCATGATATCACGTCCGCTATTGTTTTTAGGGAAAGCAATATAATCTCTAATTGAGTCAGAACCACCCATTGTAGCAACTAATCTATCTAGTCCAAATGCTAATCCACCATGTGGAGGTGCACCGTATTCAAAAGCATTCATTAAAAATCCAAATTGTGCTTCAGCCTCTTCATCAGAAAAACCTAACAATTCAAACATTCTTGCTTGTAATTCTTTGTTATGAATTCTAATAGAACCTCCACCTAATTCAACACCATTCATAGCTAAATCGTAAGCATTTGCTCTAACTTTTCCTGGTTCAGTATCAATTAAATGCATATCTTCTGGTTTAGGAGAAGTAAATGGATGATGCATAGCATGGTATCGGTTTGAATCTTCATCCCATTCTAAAAGAGGGAAGTCTAATACCCATAATGGCGCAAATTCGTTAGGGTTTCTTAATCCTAATTCATCTCCCATATGTAAACGCAAGTCATTCATTTGTGAACGAACTTTATCAGTGTCTCCACTTAATACTAATACTAAATCTCCAGCTTTTGCATGTGTAGCTTCAGCCCATTTAGCTAATTGTGTTTGGTCATAAAATTTATCTACACTTGATTTGAATGTACCATCTTCATTCACTCTCATGTATATCATTCCAGAAGCACCAACTTGTGGACGTTTTACCCATTTAATTATGTTGTCAATTTGTTTACGAGTATAAACTGCAGTTTGTTCAGCATTAATTGCTAAAACAGTTTCAGCATCATCAAACACACCAAATCCTTGTCCTTTAACAAGTGTAGATATATCACAGAATTCCATTCCAAATCTAATATCAGGTTTGTCTGATCCATATTTCTCCATTGCTTCCGCATAAGTCATTCTAGGAAAATCTCCTTCAAACGTATGGTTTCTACATTCAGTAAATAAATGTTTTACTAAGCCTTCAAATGTATTTAGTACATCTTCTTGGTCAACGAAAGACATTTCGCAATCAATTTGTGTAAATTCTGGTTGACGGTCAGCTCTTAAATCTTCATCTCTAAAGCATTTAACAATTTGATAGTACTTATCATAACCACTTACCATTAACAATTGCTTAAAAGTTTGTGGCGATTGCGGTAACGCATAAAATTCACCTGGATTCATTCTACTTGGCACCACAAAATCACGAGCCCCTTCCGGTGTAGATTTAATTAAGTATGGTGTTTCAACTTCCATGAAGTCAACTGTATCTAAATACTTTCTAGTTTCTAATGATACTTTATTTCTTAATTTAAGTTTTTCCTTAACCGGATTTCTTCTTAAATCTAAATAACGGTATTGCATTCTAATTTCTTCTCCACCATCAGTTTTATCTTCAATAGTGAAGGGAGGTGTTTTAGAAGCGTTTAATATTGTGATTTTATCAGCTTTAAGTTCTATTTCACCTGTTGGGATATCAGGATTTTTAGAATGGCGTTCAATAATTTCACCTTCAATTTGAACAACAAATTCACGACCTAAATTTTTAATTTGAGCCATTACTTCATCACTAACCACACCACTTTCAGCAACTACCTGTGTAATTCCGTATCTGTCTCTTAAATCAATCCAAGCGATATTTCCTTTATCTCTAATAGTTTGTATCCAAGCCGCTAGTATTACTTTTTGGCCAACATTCTCTATTCTTAATTCCCCACAGGTGTGCGTTCTGTACATAGTATATAAATTTGAAAACGTAAAGGTAAGTATTTTAGTTAATTTATAGCTTTTTACTAGCTATGTTTAAAAAGGTTGATTTACATATTTCATAATTATTTCAAGGAAATTATGAATTGGCGTTAAAAATATGACGTAATTATTAGTTACCAGATAGAATAATTGGCCATAAAAAAACCCGATTTGAATTAACAAATCGGGTTTTAAATTTTTGGTTAAGTATAAATTACTTAACTAAGTTTTGGAATGTTGCACTATCAAAGAATTTAATAAACTCTCTATCTTTAGCTGCTTCAGATTTTAAACTTGAATCTTTTGCAATTGCAGAAGTTAAATTATTAGTTAATAAATCTAAGTTATTTTGTCTTGCACCAATTATTGCTTTTAAGTAGTAACCTATTGCAGTATTGTTATCAGCAGAAGCATCTAATGTAGATAAAGCAGATTCGTTATCACCAGCTAATACTTGAGCTAATGCTTTGTTGAATGTGTTTTCAGAACCCATGTTACCAATTGCTTGCTCATAATCTCCATTTTGAACATCAATTAATCCTAAGTTATATTTAACTTCAGAACCAGCAGATAATGCTGAGTTGAATAATTCAGTAGCTTTTTCTCTTTCTCCAGCTTGTCTTGCAATTAAACCTAAATTGTTTAAAGAAATACCACTTTCGTTTAAGCTATTAGCTTTTTCGAAATTAGCTTTAGCTGAAACCATATCATTTAACATGTATTGGATTACACCAGCGTTATTATGTCCTCTCCAGTCTGTAGAGTACTGTGAAGCTGCTAATTTGTATACTCTTAATTTTTCATTTAAATCATCAGATAATGTAGCAGTGAATAATAATTCTTCAACTGTTAAAGTGTCAGGATTAGAAACAGATAATGCTTTTAACTCTTCATCATACCAACTAGTTTTGTCATAAACAACATTAATTTGAGTTCTTCTTAAAGTAGGTAAGATATCTTTTTCTAATCTCTTGTAAGTACTAGACATTTTTTTGATATCTTCTTCTCTTTTAATAGGGTCCTTAGTCATTTCTAAAACTCTAATAATTAAAGCTTTGTCTTCTAAGTCAGAAGCGTTAATTGCAGCTTTAAATCCTGTCCAATCTTCACCTTTAGGTATAGCGTTCAACATTGCTTCAGCACCTTCATAGTTCATATTAGCTAAAATATCAACCATTATCTCTTTAGTAGCATTTGCTCTATCGTCAGCTAATGTACCATTCTTACCAACTTCTCCTTCAGGTGAAGCAAAAGATAATAAGTTAATTGATTTAGGTGCGATTTTAGGATTTGTCATTGCTGAAGTCAACCATTCAGTTAATGCTATAATATCATCTTGTTTTAATTCTTTTTTTGCAATAGTTGCTTTTGCTTTTGAAAAATTAATTTGAGATTCTGTATAAGCTTCTTCAGTAGTTCTTACAAAGTTATCGTTACCTAATAATGATTTATCATTATTTTGTAATAATAAAGGTGTGATAATTGTTCCATCACCTATTTTTTTAGCGTCTAAAATAGCTTCTTTACTTCCTTTTTTTAGAATACCAGTAACTGTTAAATCAGCATTTTCTAAATCTGGAGAATAAGCAATTATATCAGTGTAATTAACAGTTCCACCTGATTTATAGTTAATAACTTTACCATTTCCAGTAGCTTTTTCACCTTGAAATGTGATAGTTTTAAAAGTTTTACTACCTAAGGTTGGAGTGATTTCAATAGTTGTTTTCTTTTTTAATCCTTTTTCTGGAACATTAAGTGTAAGAGTTAATCTTATACTGTCTCCATGCATTTCAACGGTCTCATTATTTAATGGATAATTTACATCTCCAATTAACTTACATCCTGTTAACATACTTGCTGCAAACGCAAAAGTTGCCAATCCTACATAACCTTGTTTCTTCATTGCTATACTGATTTTACTGATTTAATTTTAATTATTATGCAATAGTAGGGATTATTTTTCGGTTAACAATGAATATTTGTGTTAATTCCAGAGAAAGGAAAGCTAATGAGAATCTACTTTTAAAATCGGATTATCTATTTTTTTAATTAACTCTAGTATAGTTTTTTTAGACTCTGGATGTATCCAATTCGGACAAACATCATATAGTGGGTATAGTACAAAATTCCTTTCTGCTAAATGAGAATGAGGAATACTTAACCTTTTAGAGTCTATAATTTCATTATTAAAATCAATGATATCTAAATCTATCAATCGTGATGAATATCCAATATTGTAAGTTTGTTTTTTTCCTAATAGAGTTTCAATTTTCTGCAATTCATTTAATAGTAGTTCTGGTTCTAAAAAAGTACTAACTTTTATTACTGAGTTATAAAATTCTTCAGTTGATTCAAATCCCCATGGTGGAGATTTGTAAATGTTAGATTTTTTAGAAATCACGCCTACATTTGACTGAATGAGTTGATATGCTAAATGAATGTTATTTAGCTTATTTCCTAAATTAGTGCCAATACCTATATATACAATATTTAATTTCTTCATTGAATTAGCAAAATTAACAGGTTTTTTTTAATTTTGTACATATAAATTAATTCTACCGTTTTGAAAAAAATACTATTGATTGAAGATGAAGAAAGTTTGTTAGATGTTTTGTCTATGAATTTAACCTTAGAAGGTTATAAGTTAGAAACAGCCTCTACGGGTAATAAAGCACTAAAGTTAATTAAGAATACTTACGATTTAATTATCTTAGATATTATGTTGCCGGATGTTAATGGTTTTGATATTTGCGAAATGATTAGAAAAGACAGCCAAGTCCCAATTTTGTTTATTTCCGCTAAGGGTACAAGTACGGATAGAATTAAAGGTCTGAAAATTGGTGGGGATGATTACTTAGTAAAACCTTTTCATTTAGAAGAGTTTTTATTAAGAGTTCAAATATTAATTGGCCGTAAAGAAAAGAAAGAAAATGGTATTGAAACATCAGTTTTAAATTTTGGAGAGAATTGTTCTATAAATTTTAAAACTTTTGAAATTAATTCAAGATTAGGAATGGTTACATTTAGTAAACGTGAAATTGAATTATTGAAATTGTTTACAGAAAAGCCAAATGAAGTTGTTTCTAGAGAGGATATACTAAATAATATTTGGCCTGAAAATGCTTCTCCAAACAGTAGAACGATAGATAATTATATTCTGAGTTTTAGAAAACACTTTGAAATAGACCCTAAATCACCTAAACATTTTATTAGTTTAAGAGGGGTAGGGTATAAATTTGTAAAATAATTTATTTTTTTGCCAACCTTTTTATATTTGATTACGTCTAGTGTTGTAGAAAGTAAATGTATTTTACTTTTGGTTTTAATTTCCTTGCACAAAACCTAAAAAGATTGGCTATTGACTGACTATCAAACTTTTCTTTTTAGGTTTTATTTTTTTAAAACAGTATTAAAATAAAAAGCCAACTAATTTATTAGTTGGCTTTTTTATTAGATTTTAAAAATCTAAGTTTATTTAATTGAATCTAATATTGATTGGAATAAATCACGTCCGTCTGTGTTTGCTAAATTAACATCAGCTGCTCTTTCAGGATGAGGCATCATTCCAAATACATTCATATTTTTATTTGTTGTTCCTGCAATGTTTTTAATTGCACCGTTTGGATTTGTTTCGTCTGTAACATTTCCATCTGCATCACAATATTTAAATAAAATTTGGTCATTATCTTCTAAAGACTTAATTGTATCATCATCTGCAAAAAATCTACCCTCTCCATGTGCAATAGGAATTTTGTATGATTTTTTAAAGTCTAACCTTCTAGTGATAGCTGCTGCTTGAGAAGTAGGTTTTAAATATACATTCTTACAAATAAATTTTTGAGAGCTATTATGTAATAACGCACCTTCTAATAAATTTGTTTCAGTTAAAATTTGATAACCATTACAGATTCCTAAGACATAACCACCATTATTTGCATGGTCAATAACTTCTTTCATTATCGGTGAAAAACTTGCGATAGCTCCAGAACGTAAAGCATCTCCGTAAGAAAATCCTCCTGGTAAAACTACAAAATCTACGCCTTTTAAATCGTGATCTTTATGCCATAATCGTTCAACAGTTTGACCTGTCATAGATTCAATAGTGTCAACCATATCTTGGTCACAATTAGATCCTGGGAAAGTAACAACTCCAAATTTCATGTTTCTTGTTTTTTTGAAAGCACAAAGATAATTAAATCAAATGAACTATTTTAAAAATATTGAGACAATATTAATAATCAGTGTAATTGTCAGTAAAAAGCTAATAAAAGTATCATTTTTTGAAGAAAATGAACCAATAGATATAATATAAGAAAACGGAACAATAAATATATAGTCAATTAAGTTAAAATTATAAAACAATATGAAGGTTAAGGTTATGGAAATGATACTGAAAGTTGTAATTGTTACAATTTGTTTTGTTGCTAGTAATGAGTTTTGTTTATTAAAAGTAACTACCATTTTAACACCTAAAATTGTAATTAGCATCAATATCAAAATTTTCACATATTCTATAAGTTGATATTGCTCATCTATTTTGACAGTGGTAGTGCCAAAGTCAATATTATAACCGTTAAAAATGTATTGTATTGAAAATAAATAGATTAATGGGATTGATAATCCTAATACACCAAGGATTAGCTCTTTAGGTTTTGCTAAGTGAATTAACATTAAAGGTATAAGTAAACCAAATATTAACACTGAATAATAGAGACTAAAGCAACTTATTAATCCAATAATTAACCCACTTTTAAACGCTATGTGAATTGCTGATTTATTTTTATTTAGTTTTAATACTTGATTTAAAAGTATTAAAAATAAAAAATGAACTATCAGAATTGGGGAGAAATGTAAATCCGGGACATAACTAATGTAAATCAAATATATTATTGCAGGTAAGTATGTAGTTTTTGAAAATAGTATAGTTTGATTAAAGCTTTTAACAATTGTTACTGAATTAATAATTAATACAAAAAGGGTTAAAATAAAGTCCAAAATTCTTGAATTATTAACATAACCAAACACATGTGTTTGCCAATCAAAGTTATAATTTATAGCTGTTTGATCGCTAATTAATATTGGTAAACAAAGTATGATTGCAATTATTGGAGTTAGAATAATTGCAATAGAGATATTTGATTTATAAAGCTTGACTATCATATAATTGATAAAGGTAATTTTTTTTCATTTCTTTTGACTTTATTTTTTTAAATTTTGATTACATTTGTTAAAAAATAATTATTATGAGTTCAACAGAAGTTTTTTACAGCATAGCTGACGGTGCATATTGGGTGTTTGAAAACACTTTGGTAGTAATGGGTGATTATCCTTGGATTTTTGTAATGTTTTTTGGTATGTCTGTATTTGCTTTATGGATGACATTACAAGTGAGATATAATAAAGCAGCAGAAAAAGATCCGAATCAAATTAAATAATTTGAGTATAAAAATATTTTAAGCCAGCTTTAACAAATGTTAAAGTTGGCTTTTTTTGTATTGGCTAAATTTACGTTGTGAGTAGGGGATAGGTTTGTCGGAATTGCGTTTAAGTATACCCGTATTTTTAGCTTCTCAGCTATAACTAATTTTAATAGCTTGCTTTAATATACAACTTATTGTATATCTTTGTTTTTATGTAATCTGTATTGTGAAACGTTTTTACGTAGATACACAAACAAGTAAATTATTAAAGAGAGATCATCTTTCTTTTGTTTTAAAAAATATAAATCTCAAGTCTAAAAAACTATATTTATTAACTTGTATTTATGATTTCATCATGATTTTGATGAGATTTTATTATTATAATAATGGCAGGAATATATATTCACATCCCCTTTTGTAAAGTTAAATGTAATTATTGTGACTTTCACTTTTCTACAAATCAGAAGTTAACTCAAAAAATGGTTGACTCTATTTGTGAAGAATTAATTCAAAAAAAAGACTATTTAAAAGGAGAGAAAATTAAAACGATTTATTTTGGAGGAGGTACACCGTCAATTATAAAGACAGAGTTATTAGAGAAAATTGTAAAGACTATTTATTCAATGTTTGAAATTGTTAATGATGTAGAATTTACATTTGAATGCAATCCTGATGATCTAAATAACGAAAAGCTAAAAGATTTAAAAGGATTAGGTGTTAATAGATTAAGTATCGGAATCCAATCTTTTGAAAATGAACAGTTAGAGTTTATGAATAGAGCTCATAATGCTAATGAAGCATTGAATTGTGTTCAATTAGCCCAGGATAATGGCTTTTCAAACATTACAATTGATTTAATTTATGGCATACCAAATGCACCACAAGACTATTGGGAAAAGCAGATAGAAAAGGCGCTAAAACTAAATGTAAACCATATCTCAGCTTATTGTTTAACAATAGAAGAAAAAACAGTTTTTGGAAACTGGTATAAAACAGGTAAGCTTAAATTAGAGGAGGACGAATCTAGTCTAGATCAATTCAAAATGTTACAAAGTGAATTGCATAAAAATGGCTATGAACATTACGAGATTTCTAATTTCTCAAGGAATGGTTTTATATCAAACCATAATTCGGCTTATTGGTTGGGTGAGAATTATATTGGAATTGGTCCTTCTGCCCATTCATTTAATGGTGAAAGTAGACAATGGAATGTAGCGAATAATATTAAATACATTAATGGCTTCAAAAATAACACACCTACTTTTGAAATTGAAAATTTAAGCCAGTCAGATAGATTTAATGAATTTATATTAACTAGGTTACGTACAAAATGGGGCGTTAATTTAGATGAGTTATTCTTAATAGAGGATAAGCATAAAAAACAAACTTTGAAATTGATTGATAACTTTATAGAAAATAATAATTTACAATTAATTGATAATACAATTTATATTACTCAACAAGGAAAATTTATTGTTGATTACATCAGTTCTGAATTATTTATATAAAAGATAAAAATGGCATTAATTAAAAAATGTAGAGGAAAATCACCTAAAATAACAAAATCTTCATGGCTTGCAGACAACGCAACTTTGATTGGAGATATTACTATGGGTGAAAATTGTAGCTTTTGGTTTAATGCAGTTGTACGCGCTGATGTTAATTCAATATCAATGGGGGACAATGTAAATATTCAAGATGGCGCGGTATTACACTGTACATATGAAAAGACTACAGTAGAATTAGGTAATAATGTATCAGTTGGGCATAATGCAGTTGTGCATGGCACAAAGACTGGTGACAATGTCTTAATTGGTATGAATGCAACTATTATGGATAATTGCGTTATAGAAAGTAATTGTATCATTGCAGCAGGTGCAGTACTTCTTGAAAATACACTGGTAACGTCTGGTTCTGTTTGGGCTGGTGTTCCAGCAAAAAAAGTTAAGGATTTATCGCCAGAAATGTTCGAAGGAGAAGTAAAACGAATTGCTAAGAATTACAGAATGTACGCTTCTTGGTTTGAGGAAGAGTAAATTGAATATTTAACTATCTTTGTAAAAACAACAATATGAAATTTTTATTTTTTATTTTATCAATTCTAATTTCTATTCCAGTAATTAGTCAACAGTATTCTTACAAAAAGAAAAAAATAACTCAAAAAGGTTCAATGTATTTTTATTGGGGTTATAATAGGTCTGTTTATGGTAAAAGTACAATTCATTTTACTGGTGATAAATATGATTTTACTATTCATAATGCAAAAGCTGTTGACAAACCTGCTACCAAATTCGAGACGTATTATAATATCACAACAATTACGGTTCCACAATTTAACCTTAGGGTAGGTTACTACACAAATAATAAATGGGATTTATCCATAGGTTATGATCATATGAAATATGTGATGTTAGAAGGGCAAGAGGCAAAATTATCAGGTCATATTGAAGCGTCTGAAAATCAATATTTAAATGGCACTTTTGATAATGAATTATATAGAATAACAGATCAAAAAATTCATTACGAAAATTCTAATGGTTTGAATTATATTACTTTTCAAGCCAATTACAATCATTTATTATTTGCCACACGAAGTAAAAAAATAGCCTTGCGTGGACGATTAGGTGCAGGTGCAGGAGCTGTTGTTACTCAAACTGATTTTGAATTTGGAGGCTATGATTATCATACAGATTTGAAATTATCTGGTTTTGGAGTTTCGTTACATTCTGGATTAAGGATGGAGTTTATTAATAGACTATTTGTACAATCAAATTGGTCAGCAGGTGTGATTTCATTACCTAATTTACAAACTATTCGTAATACGGAAAATAGAGCTCAACAAGTACTAACTTATGCAGATTGGCAATTAGTTGGAGGCGTATTTTGGTATTTGAAATTCAAAAATGGATGTAACTCATGTCCAGATTGGCACTAAACAAACTTAATGATAGATACACATACACACCTTTATTCAAAAGATTTTGATGAAGATAGAGATGAGGTGATTTTAAACGCAATAAATTCTGGGATTGAAAAACTTTTTTTACCTAATATTGATTTAGATTCAATTGAAGGAATGCAAGCTTTAGCTGAAAAATATCCAAATAATTGCTTTCAAATGATGGGGTTACACCCTTGTTCAGTTGATACGAGTTATAAAGAAGTATTATCAAAAATGAAAACTCATTTAGATACTAATAAATACATTGCAATTGGAGAAATTGGAATGGACTTGTACTGGGATAAAACTTTACAAAACGAACAAGCAGATGCTCTAAAAATTCAAGTTGAATGGGCAAAGGAGATGAAGTTACCAATTGTAATTCACGTTAGAGATGCTTTTGATGAATTATTTGAAGTTTTAAACCCTTTAAATGATGATGATTTAACAGGTGTTTTTCATTGTTTTACCGGTAATATTGAGCAAGCAAACACGGCTTTAAATTATGGTGGATTTAAACTTGGTTTAGGCGGAGTTTTAACATTTAAAAATAGTGGATTAGATAAAGTTGTAGAACAATTAGATATGCAACATTTTGTTTTAGAAACTGATTCGCCATATTTAGCGCCTACTCCATATAGAGGGAAAAGAAATGAAAGTAAATATGTTAATTTAGTGGCAGAAAAATTAGCATCAATTAAGCAAATTGGTTTGGATGAAATTGACAGAATTACAACTAAAAACGCATTAGATGTTTTTAAATTTTAAGAGTTACAGATAAGATAATTATTAATAAGTGTATCTGTTAAATAAACAAGAAGGGCGTATTTTTCTTTTTAACTTCTGATACAAAACATACCCATAAAACAAAAAAGGAGGAAACAATGTTTCCTCCTTTTTAATAAAAAATAGTTTTGAGCTATAGTCAAGTAAATATCACACTTAAATTGTTTAAGTAAAATATCTAAAATCTTGGTTGTTCTTTATATTTTTAATTGATTGGTATATTAGTTTAATACAATTCTCAACATCATCCTTATGTGCCATTTCAACTGTCGTGTGCATATATCTTAAAGGTAAAGAAATTAAGGCAGAAGGCACGCCTGAGTTTGAATAAGCAAAAGCATCAGTGTCTGTTCCGGTTGCCCTGGATACTGCTGCTCTTTGAAATGGTATTTTGTTTTTCTCAGCAGATTTTATTATTAAATCTAACAAGTTGTTGTGTACTGCAGGACCATAAGTTAAAACTGGGCCATCACCCCCTTTTAAATCACCTTGGTCAATCTTTTTTAACATTGGTGTTTGTGTATCGTGACATACATCTGTAATAATAGCTACATCAGGTTTAATATGTTCTGCAATCATTTGAGCACCCCTTAGGCCAACCTCTTCTTGAACTGCATTTGTAATGTATAAACCAAACGGAAGTTCGTCTTTGTTTTCATGTAATAACCTTGCAACTTCAGCAATCATAAAACCACCCATTCTATTATCTAAAGCTCTACCAACAAATTTATTTTTATTCATGACAATAAATTCATCTGGATAAGTGACAACACAGCCAACATGAATTCCCATTGCTAACACTTCTTCTTTAGAATCAGCACCACAATCTAAAAATATATTGTCCTGTTTAGGTGGCGTTTCAACTCCTTTTCTTGTATGTATAGCAGGCCATCCAAAAACAGCTTTTACAACACCTTTCTTTGTGTGGATATTTACTCTTTTTGAAGGTGCAATTTGATGGTCTGACCCACCATTTCTTCTTAAGTAAATAAATCCTTCTTTAGTAATGTAATGAACAAACCAAGAGATTTCGTCAGCATGTGCTTCAATTACTACTTTATATTTAGCTTTTGGATTAATAATGGCAACAACACTTCCGTAATTGTCTACATAATAATCGTCAGTGTAAGGCTTTATATAGTTAAGCCAAAGTTTTTGACCCTCAGATTCGAAACCTGTTGGTGAAGCATTGTTTAAATATTTTTCTAAAAAGGATAGTGACTTTTTTGTAATAATTGATTTCTTCATAATTGTAAATTTAATAAGAATCTAAAACTTATACTATCTATCTGTTCATTTTTTCTATGTCTATTACTCTTATACTATGTTTTATGGATGTAATTATTTAATTTAGTAATTTTCTTAAAAATAAAATAATTATTTTTTAAATAGAAACAATTGGTAAAACCTTAGTTTACAATATGTTTTCGGGTTATAAATATTTTTTTTAAATGAAAATAAATTTTTTTCATTTTTTTGAGTTGTAGGTTAAAAAAAAATATTTATATTTGCACTCGCAATAACTGAATCGGGGTGTAGCGTAGCCCGGTTATCGCGCCTCGTTTGGGACGAGGAGGTCGCAGGTTCGAATCCTGCCACCCCGACAAAAAAACATTAACCAATTAATTGGAAGATGATTTTAGAAAAAAGGTTTAATTCACCTCAAAGAATTGGAATGGGCGCGTAGCTCAGCTGGATAGAGCACCTCCCTTCTAAGGAGGCGGTCAAAGGTTCGAATCCTTTCGCGCTCACTAAAACCACTAATCTTAAGATTAGTGGTTTTTTTGATTTAATAGAATACGTTCAAACGATTTTTTATCTAATAGCTCCTGTTTTAGAACGATTATAGATGTTCAAGGATGAGGAAGATTCAATAATTGTTCCTATGGCTGATTTTATAGACTTCTTAAACGTCCCCTTTTATCAATTGTAATTGTTTTTTTAATTCTAAAATTTGTTCGTTTTGTTGATTTATATTAAGCTTTAATGTTTCTATTACTTTGTTTAAATCATTATTTTGTACTTCTAAAATTTTAATATCAGTACCACTCACATTTTTAGTAGTCATTATCATTTCACCTTTTCCTGTTAAAAGCCAATGTGAATTACATTGTGGATATTTAACTAATAAACGACTTAAAAAATCTGAAGGTACAGCAGTTTTTTTATTTCTACCAGTAAAACTACTATAGCTTTGTCCAAGCTCTGTGAAAAATTTAGTTTTACTAACCGTTTGTTGTTCTGATAATAGTAGAACTCTTTCTTTAATTGTCGTTGATTTTGTACCCATAGTATGACTGTTTTTTCTTTTTAAATTTGTTTTAATTGATGAATATAGAAACTCTATAAATTTAATTCTAAATCAAAGTGTTGTTTTTTTAATCCAAACTTGATTTAGCTTAGATAATTCTTTTTGAGAATATAAACTAATAGTACGTCTACCAAATAGAAAATGGTATTCAGTAAACCAACCTTTATTAATTTTTGACTTATAAAGGATATCTAATTTTATTGTGTGTGTCCCAGTTTCAGTTTTAGAAAAATGATTAGGTCTAAATGATAATTCTTTTTTATTTACTAATACGGTATTAATTTTCCCAAAAAAGCCAGCTTCATATTTATTTTTAGGGTTGTTATAAAAATTATCAGCAGAATCAATTCTGACAATAGACCCTTTTTTCATGAATGCAATTTTATTTGCCCAACGCATTGCTTCTTCTCCGTTATGTGAAACTAATATTGCACTAATTTTGTATTTAGATAAATAAGTTAGGATATATGATTCTATTTTATGTTTTAAATGATAATCAAGTTGATTGAATGGTTCGTCTAGCAATAATAATTCAGGTTCGTCAGCCAACGCTCTGGCTATTGCTAGCCTTTGTTTTTGACCACCTGATAAATTAATAGCATTTGAATCTTTATAGCTTGTGAGTTCTGTTAGTGTTAATAATTCTTCAATTCTAAATTTTACATAGTCTTTGTCAAACTGCAATAACCTATGTCGTATGTTTTCTTCAACGGTATGATAATCATCTAATTTAAAATCTTGATTAACGAGTTTAATCTGATCGTGCCCAGGAACTAATTGTTGGGTTGGGTCAATAATTTTTATTCCGTTAAATTCAATGTTTCCTTTTGAAATAGGATGATAACCGGCGATTGCTTTTAATAAGGTTGTCTTTCCACAGCCACTAGCGCCAAGAATGACAAGACGTTCTCCTTTTTCTACAGTAATAGATACGTTATTTACAACATTGACAGATGAGTAGTTTAGTGAAACTTTTTTTACTTGTAGCATATGTAAGTATTGAGACGTAAATAAATAGAATAGATGTGTATGTTAAAATCCTTCAATTAGAATTGTACATGACTTATTAAAAGGTGCAGGATTATTTCTGTCTGGATGTTGGATATTCATAATCATTGACTTTCCATCAGGTGTAAAAATAACACCTGTTGTTTCTGAACCGTAAGGTGCAACAGCAAATCGCATTAAATCCTTTACGGTTGGATTTTTAATTGACATATCTAAAAAGTATAATTCATTATAATAGCCACTTTTTCCATCTCCAGAACGACCATGGCCTGTACCAATAATATCTTCACTGATTACTAAGTATGTTTTGTTTCCAATTTTTACAGAGGTGTTACAGTCAGGGCTTGAAAAACAACTTAAACTATCAATCATTCCACCTTCTAAATGAATTTTCATTTGGTTAGTCGTCATGTCAAACTCTAATATTCTTCCATAGGGGTCATTATAGTTATCATCACCTTCAATTGTTAGGTTTTCTTTAGCATAGTTTGTTATTTTTCCACCCAAAGCTATTGATTGAGTTAGATTATATTCGTCATCACCTGTTTCTGAAATGTAAATTTTCCCATCTATTTCTTCAAGCCATTCATGTCTGTTAAATATTGATGCACCATTTTCTAATGCTACTTGTCTTGCATTAATCCATGTTGTTGTGTCATTGGGTAGTGCTAACCATTTACCATCTATTCCATTGTTATCTAATTGGAGGGCGTAGAGTTGTCCTTTGTCATAGTTAAAAGGTGTTTCGGTTTCATATTTAAAGAATACTCCTGGGTTCATGTCGTCAGATAAATAAACTGATTTACCATCTTTTGTACACAAGGCATCTTCATGAACAAACTTACCCATTTGGTAGTGTTTTTTAATCGCTTTTCGACTGATAGGATCAACTTCAACTATGTATCCCATATTTTGCCAAAACGGACGACCGTTTACCCAACTCGTATCTGTCATTCCTTTACCATCAGCATATAGATAATCGGTTGAATGTCCCCAAACTTCTTCGCAAGTGAATATGGTACCGTTTGGTGTTAATGAGCCTCCACAGTTTCTATTTGTATAACCAACACCTGAAAAATCTACATGGTTATAGTCTCCAATAACTTGCCATTTGTCATTAATTTTTTCAAGATCAAAAATTGTAGCACCTCCACCATCACCAAGATCTTTATTTTTGTATTTAGTCTCATGACTTACATATAGTACACCTTTTGTGTTTGGGTTTGTTTCATCTGGAATGAAAATTGATAAATCGTGATTTCCTTTTGCTGGAAACCTCTTACCGTCTTCTCTTACGACATCATCTCCTTCTGAAAACAATACAGTATAAGTAAACCCTTTAGGTAAAATTATATCTTTTGTATTAAAGTTTGATGCTATAGATTCAAAAATTGGAATCGTATCAGAGGCGTCTTGAATCGTTTCTAACGTATCAGAAACTAATTCAGTATTTGGCTGGTCTTGATTATTAGAACAAGATATTAATATTAGTAATGCGGGTAAAAAAACTTTGTAATTCATAATTTATTTTTAATTATATACTGAACATATCTTTAAACTTGATAGTTTGACGTCTTGATATTTCTATTTTAGTTCCACAGTCTAACTCTACATGGAGTGCTCCATTAAACCAACTATCAATTTTGACTATGCTCTCTAAATTTATTAAATATTTTCTATTTGCTCTAAAAAATAATTTTGGATCTATTCTATCGTTCAAATTATTTAGAGACCGGTGTAGTAAAGGGTGAAATTTATCAAAATAGACTTTAACATAATTACCATCTGATTCAAAGTACCTTACATCATCAATGTTAATGAACCATACTTTTTCACCATCTTTTACTAATACTTTATCTCCTTTTTGTAACTGCTTAATATTTTCTACTGACTCAGGGGTTTTATTTTCTTCCTCTAATCTATTAACTAAGTCTTTTAATCTTTCTGGATCTAAAGGCTTTAAAAGGTAATCATAGGCGTTTAATTCAAAAGCTTTTAGAGCGTATTCATCAAAAGCTGTAACAAATATGGTTCTAGGTGCAAAATCAATTCTTTCTAAAAGCTCTAACCCTGTTTCTCCAGGCATTTGAATGTCAATAAACATTAAATCTGGTTGTAAGTCTTTTATAGCCTTTTCTGCTTCAATGGTATTTTTAAATTCACCTACTATTTCAATTTGAGGATGTTTTTTTAGCATAGACTTAAATTCCTCCCTTGCTAGTCTTTCGTCATCTACAATAATAGTTCTCATGCCTTAATTGAAGTTATAATGATTAATTTAAAGATGTAAAATTATAATGATCTATTGATTATTCTATTTTCAGCTAATATACAAATTAGAGAAATGATATTAACAAATTAGGTATAAAAAATTTGAATTTCAACACAGACTAGGTTATCATTTTGAAAAATTTCAAATTTGGCTTTTTTTCCAAAAAGGATATCTAATCGTTTTTTTGTATTTGAAATCCCAATGCCTTTTGATTCTTTAATCTTAGTTAAGTTACCTGTGTTTTGAATTGATATTTGTAAATGATTTTCATGTTTCTCAATCACTATATTTAATATACCACCTTCTATTGATTTTGATAGGCCATGCTTTATTGCGTTTTCTGCTAAAGTTTGTATCATTAATGGTGGTATCAAACAGTTATATGAATTTTTAGATGCAGATATAGTAGCTTGTATTCGTTCTTCAAAGCGTATTTTTTCTAAATCAATATAAGATTCCACTATTTCTAATTCCTCTTTTATTGTAATTAATTGATGTCTTCCAAGTTGTATAGATTTTCTTAATAAATTTGATAGTTTAGTAATTGCCATTTTGGCTTCATCTTTATCAATCTCTACTAATGCTTTAATAGAGTTTAAAGAATTAAATAAGAAATGAGGATTAATTTGCGCTCTTAAATTTTTAAGTTCAATTTCGTTTTTTGAAGCTATAAATTGTAAGTTTTTAATTTCTTGTTTTCTTGATTTTTCTATAAATAAATAGGTGTAATAAAAGCTTAACCAGATGCAAAATAGTATTGCATTTCCTAAGATACTTCCCAATGTTTTAGATATACTGATAGTTTTTATTTCTAAATGAGTATGGAAATCTTTAGGTATGAATAGTAATGAAATATTTTCAATACATTCAAATAGTATTGCGGAGAGAATAGTAATTAGAATTGTTCTCCATATGATTGCTATAATGGATAGTTTTAGCCAATTATATTTTATTATAACAAGCCTAATTAAATGTGTTAGTACTATAGAAAAAACAATAGTTTCTATAGCGTAGAAATAAAATGATGTTGTAGGTATCACTATTTCAGCTACAATATTTACCCATAAAATCATTAAGTAAAATAATGTCCATCCCAAAATTTGTGATAGCCAATAGATTGTTGTTTTATTTATAAGTGACATATGTTCAAATATAATTATCCTTTATTGATTATCCTTAAATTTTAATCTAATTATTTACGATAATAATTTAATCGATAGATACGTTATTTAAAAGGCTGTTAAACTGAAAAAACCTCCGAAGAGGAGGTTTTTTCACAATAAAAAATTTTACAGATTAAACGTTAAACCTAAAATGCATGATGTCTCCATCTTGTACAATGTATGTTTTACCTTCAACACCCATCTTTCCAGCATCTTTGATAGCAGCTTCAGATTTGTATTTTATATAATCTTCATATTTGATTACTTCTGCTCTAATAAATCCTTTTTCAAAATCAGTATGGATTACACCTGCAGCTTGAGGTGCAGTAGCACCAACAGGAACTGTCCATGCTCTTACCTCTTTTACACCAGCAGTAAAGTAAGTTTGTAAATTCAATAATTTATAGGCTGATTGAATTAATTTATTAACACCAGGTTCTGTCAAACCAATCTCTTCTAAAAACATTTGACGGTCTTCAAAAGTATCCATTTCAGCAATTTCTGATTCAATTTGAGTACCAATAATTAATACTTCAGCATTTTCACCTTTAACAGCTTCTTTTACCTTATTTGTATAGTCGTTACCATCTTTAGCTGAAGCTTCATCTACATTACATAAATATAAAACAGGTTTTGTTGTAATTAAGCACAATGCACTTAAAGCTTCTTCTTCTTCTTCAGATCCTATTTCATAAGTTCTTGCAGATTGACCACTTTCCAAAATAGTAGTTATTTTTGAAAGCATGTCATATTCTTTGACTGCTTTTTTATCACCAGACTTTGCAGTACGAGCAATTGATTTTATTCTTTTTTCAACCGTATCTAAATCTTTAAGTTGTAATTCAAAATCAATTACCTCTTTGTCTCTAATCGGATCTACAGAACCATCTACGTGAATAATGTTATCATCATCAAAACATCTAAGTACATGAATAATTGCGTCAGTCTCTCTAATGTTTCCTAAGAATTGATTTCCAAGGCCTTCACCTTTTGATGCGCCTTTAACTAATCCTGCGATATCAACTATTTCAATTGTTGTTGGCAATACACGTTCAGGATTAACAATTGCTTCTAATTCAGTTAATCGACTATCAGGAACTGTTATAGTTCCAACGTTAGGTTCAATAGTACAAAACGGAAAGTTTGCCGATTGAGCCTTTGCATTTGATAAACAATTAAATAAGGTTGATTTACCTACATTTGGTAAACCCACAATTCCACATTTTAATGCCATGTTTTTTAATTTTTAACAAAGATAGTTTTTTTGATTTTACTCACTTTAATTTCGGAATTTATTTTAACAAAAAAATGCGCTTCATAATTGAAGCGCATTTAAATTTGTGTTATAATTTTTATTTATTTCTAAATAGGTGTAAATCGCCTTGTCCTTTATATTTGGTTCCATTAGATGATTCACCAGTGTAATTGTAAAAATATACACCATCTGAACATTCAGAAGAACCATTATTGAATTTCGTACCATCCCAGGCATCTTCTATGCTAGTAAATCTATACACTTCAGCTCCCCACCTGTCAAATACAGTACATTCAAATTCTGTAATTACATGATTTGGGAAAAAGAATTTATCATTTTCACCATCTCCATTTGGTGTAAATACATTAGGAGCTACTAATGAAGGTACATCATAAACTTGAATATCAACACATGCAGTATCAGTACATCCGTTCATGTTTTCAGTAACAACTAAGCAAATTGTATAAGCACCTTCAACATCATAAATTCTTGTTAATGGTGTTATTTCTTCAGTTTGATATGGATCATTGGCTAAATTAAATGTCCAAGTCATTGATGTATCAACAGCAGGGTCATTACCATAAGGTACAGGTAAATTAGCAAATGAATAGTTTGTTGAACTATTAGTAAATGTAACTTCAACAGGAGCAGTTCCAATGTAATTAGAAGTGAATTGTGGAGATGTCGCATCAAATATAGCATTAGGACTTAGAGAGTCTAAATATATTGTAGTGTCTAAAACACAACCATGATCATCTATGGCTATCATTGTGTAAAATCCAGGATTTCTATTTCCCCAAGTTGTTTGATTTGCTGATGGTTGATCACCAGTTTCATTTTCAGTCCACTGGTATGAAATGTTTGAACCACCAACACCAGGAGCCCATCTAGATACTGCTGCAGATATTTGTCCACTACCGTTATCAAAAGGTACTTGATTTCTACATACTGCAGGTGTGATTGTTAACTCACTCCAATATAAAGAATCATTTTGTGTTATGGTGTAGTCAAATATTTTAAAACATCCTAAAGCATCTTGAATCTTAACCGAATACGTACCAATTCCTAAACCACTTGCAATGTTAGATGTAACCGCTGGGTTTTCGTAAAATGGTTGTAAATTCCATAAATAATCATAAGTCCCTTGTGCATTATAAACTGTATCAATAATTATTGAACCAGTTTCTGCACCATAACAAGCTACATTTAATTTTGCTTGAACAACAGTGATGTCAATTTCATCAGATTCAGTAATTTCAACATCAAGACTATCTATACATCCATTTGCATCAGTAACGTATATTTTATAAGTACCTATTGTACATTGATTAGTAGTTTGATCTGCATTGTTTATTACTGGATTATTAGAACTCCAAGTAAAAGATGGACCAGTAATATTAACACCACCTGTTGCAGCAACTGTAATGTTACCATCACTACCACCAAAACAAGTTACATTATCTACTGTTGAAGCAAAAAGAACGATTTCTTGAGGCCCGCCAATTAAAATTGGAATAGTAGTAGAACAACCAGTATCATCACTAATCGTCACAAGCCAGTAACCAGAAACCATATTGTCTTGTGTTAGGTGTGTTGCGGCTGTATTTCCTACAATATTTCCACTAGGGTCTTCCCATTCAATAGATGTGATATTTGAACCGTCAGCTACTCCAGAACCGTCTACTCCTACAGCTGTAATAGTAGCTGTACCAGTCGCATCATTATAACATAATTCGTCTGTATGTGTTTCTGTAGTTGCAATATAGTGAGCTAAACCTGTTATAGTTTCTATTTGTGTATATGTACAGCCGTTATCATCCGTTACATTTATTGTAACTGCTTCTCCAGCAGCTCCATTATCATATAAATATGGTGAACCAGGAACATTTAGGTTGGTATTCATGTCAACAGTGTATGGTGCTTGTCCTGTTGTATTTAATGTGATTGAAACACTACCATCAAATGAAGGAATTGTACTACAAGACGTAGCTGAAATAATTACGACTTGGTCAATAGTTGGTGCATCAAAAATTCCATTCGCACTAGCTTCACAACCAGATTGATCACTAATGTCAATTGACCATCCTGAATTATTTACTAAATCAGTTACTGTTGCAATTCCTGGTAAGTTAGGAATTGGTGTAGCTAATACATTTCCTGCACCTTGATTAATTATTGTATAATTTCCATTACCGCCTGTTATTGTTATGTCCATTGAATTTCCATTAACACCACCACAAGCAATTGTTGGTACTGCAACTATAGGACAAGCAAAAGTAACTTTAATCGCTTCGCCAATAAAGTAGCATCCATTTCCATTTTTATCCCAGTGTAAACCACCATTATCATCTATTCCATTTGCTACGTTATTGTTGTTTCCAATACCATCATCTCCAGCAACTGGAGCAAACCAATACGTTCCACATCCACCTAATGAATTCATTAATGCAGTTGTTTCTGCTAATGTAGTTCCACCTAAGTCTTCAGTAGGTATAATTGAGTTTACGCCCATAAATCCAGGTGTAGTAAATGGATCTTGGTTTGTTGCTAATGTTGTAGCATCTGTAGGATCTTGTGTGTAAACTAACCACATTAACTGTGCTGTTGTTGGGTCTGCTGCTGTGATGTCAAAATCTCCAGCAGGAGCAAAAACTGTGTCATTTGGTAATATATAAATAGGGTCTCCGTTTAAGTCTAAATCATTAGTGATAGAAAAAATATCATCTGCACATAAAAATAAATCAAGTGCAGTAGCTATACCATTTTTCTTAATTGTAAATGTTCCTGGATTAGATACGCAGGCAGTTATAATTGAACAATCAGTTTCACCAGTTCCACCAGTTTGGCTTAAAGTAACATCTTGAATACTGTTTGCATAGTTAGTAATTAACATAACATAAACTTCACCAACTAAAGCACCAGGTATTGATGGTGTTTCCATATTTGTTCCAGAAAAACTACAATCAACTTGAGGAGCTGTAGCGCTACCCATTGTTCCACATGCACCTTGAGCATCTGCTAAATCAGTAAATGGTCCATAAACTATAAAGTCAATATCTTGAGGAGCTGATAAAGACATATCTATATTACCAGCTGTAGAGATCTCTAAGTAATACCAAGTTGGATTTGGTGTAGATCCTAAACACCCATAATTGTTTAAGGGGTCAGTTACAGAAGCTGCAGGTACTCCACTTTGAGCTGTAAATGCTAATCCGGCATCTGTACAAATAGGTCCCATATTAGCACAGTCAGTCCCTTGTCCGAATGACAAAGAAGAAATTAGTAAACCAATACTTAAGGTTATATTTTTTAATCTAGTCATTTTATTTCGTTTTATTTTCAATTAAAGCAATTTTTGCTAACACATCTTTTCTTGTATTATTAGCATTAATGAACCAACCGTTTTTATTAGCCATACTTAATTCTTCAGGATTTGAACGAATCCAAGCTTCTTTAGTGTCTAAAGCTTCTAATAAAGATTGATAAGCAATTAATTTTTGTTTATCGTCTTGGTTTACAACTTTAGTTGTTGGATTTGAATTTGTTCTTAATTGAGCATCTACAGTATATGACATACCAAAGATAAATGCTGCTAATATGATTGCTTTATTCATTATTGTATTTGTTAATTTTAACTTAAACGGCAATAGTTCCCGAAAAGTTGCTTACAAAAATAACAATAATTAATTATATTTCCAACTAGAGTTATTGTTTGTGTTGTAAGTAGAACATTTTTTATGTGTGTAAATTAATATTTTCAGCAGATATTGATTATATTTGTGACTATAAAAAATCAAAAAAATGAGCAAAGAAGTATATATAATATCTGCAGTAAGAACACCAATTGGTAGTTTTGGAGGTGCATTATCAACAGTGTCAGCAACTCAATTAGGAGCTACTGCAATAAAAGGAGCTGTATCTAAAGCTGGAATTGATGTAAATACTATTGATGAAGTATTTATGGGAAACGTTTTACAAGCTGGATTAGGTCAAGCACCTGCTAGACAAGCCGCAATTTTTGCTGGATTAAATAATAACGTACCTTGTACTACAATTAATAAAGTTTGTGCTTCAGGTATGAAGTCTATTAGCTTAGGTGCACAAAGTATTTTAGCTGGAGATAATGATATTGTTGTTGTAGGTGGAATGGAGAATATGAGTTCTGCTCCTCATTATTATAACGCTAGAAATGCCGTTAAATTAGGTGATGTGAAAATGATTGATGGATTAGTTAAAGATGGTTTAACTGATGTTTACAATAAAGTTCATATGGGTGTTTGTGCTGAGAAATGTGCTACTGAAAAGGAATTTTCAAGAGAAGAACAAGATGCTTTTGCAATTGAATCTTATAAAAGATCTGCAGCTGCTTGGGAAAACGGAAAATTTAATGATGAAGTTGTACCTGTTGAAGTACCTCAAAGAAGAGGTGATGCAATTATTGTTTCTGAAGATGAAGAATATAAAAATGTTAAATTAGATAAGATTCCTAATTTAAGAGCTGTTTTTGATAAAAACGGAACTGTTACTGCTGCAAATGCATCTACTTTAAATGATGGAGCATCTGCATTAATTTTAGCAAGTGCTGAAGCAGTTGAAAAATATAATTTAAAACCAATTGCTAAAGTTGTTGGTTATGGTGATGCTGCTCATGAACCAGAATGGTTTACTACAGCACCTTCTAAAGCCGTTCCTGTAGCATTGAAAAAAGCAAAATTAGCTATTTCTGATATTGATTATTGGGAATTAAATCAAGCTTTTGCTGTTGTTGGTTTAGCAAATATTAAAGCATTAGGTCTAGATGCATCTAAAGTTGATGTAAATGGTGGAGCTGTTTCATTAGGTCATCCACTTGGTAATTCTGGATCAAGAATTATTGTTACTTTAATTAATGTACTAAAACAAAACGGAGGTAAATTTGGAGCTGCTGGTATTTGTAATGGTGGAGGCGGAGCTTCTGCAATGGTAATTGAAAACATATAAAAATAAGATTATTTCTGTTAAGTCCTGAAAATAGACTGACGGTTGAAAAACATAGGATTAGCCAATGAAATTAATTTTTCATTGGCTTTTTTATTAAAGAGAAAAACTAAATTAGTTTAGCCTTTCAATAATCTAAAATGTTTTTTGATAGAACTCAATATATTTAGTTTACTTTTACACCGTGAAACAATTTTTACACATATTATTTTTAGGGATTTCAATTTTATTCTCTTTTGGGTTTACATCTTTTCAATCAGCATGTAAGTCTAAAGTTGAAGCTGTTGCATCTAAATATGCTTGTTGTAAAAATACAGCAAAGAAAAATCATTGTAAACAAAATGTAAAGAGTGACTCTTTTAATACAGATTCTTGCAAAAGTTCTTGTTGTATTGAATCAGTTGATTTGTTTCAGTTTACGGACTTTGTTTTCCATACGGGATCAATTAATTTAGATGATTTAGAAATTTCATTACTACCATCAATACATGTTTTTTTATTAAGCTTAGTTAGCTCTGGTAAAGATTTATTCAAAGAGGAACTAATTATTCCCCCTGATCAATTTATACATAAATTGACATATAAACGGATTCTTCTGAAGAAACAATCTTGGTTAATTTGATTAATTAATACTTTTAAAATATAGTATTAATTAAAAAAAATTATAATGAAAAAAAATATAGTAACACTAATTCTTATTATTTTTTCACCTCTTTTTTTATTGTCTCAAGAACATAAAATTATTAAAGGTAGAGTGATAGAATTAGTTTCTGGAGGCAAACAAGATGGCTTACCAGGTGTAATCATAAAAAGTAAAAAAAGTAAAACAGTTGCAAGAACTAATGTAAAGGGTTATTTTGAAATCAGTATTCAATCTTTTCCTGACACCTTACTTATTGAAAATTTAGGTTTTAATAAAACAGTAGTTTCTGTAAGCGAAGCATTGACTAATTTAGTCATTGAATTAAAAGCGGGTAATCAATTAGATGTTGTAACAATAACAGGGAAAAATGATGGTAAATCAATCGATTTATTAAGCCCGTTTCATATTGAACAGATAGGAGAAGGCGAATTAAGAAAAGCAGCTTGCTGTAATTTGTCAGAATCGTTTGAGACTAACGCATCCGTTGATGTAAATTTAACAGATGCCGTGTCTGGTGCTAAAAAAATACAAATGTTAGGTCTTGATGGGATATACACTCAGTTACAATGGGAAAACATTCCTTTAGTTAGAGGGTTGTCATCATCTTATGGTCTAAACTTTACGCCAGGAACTTGGATAGAATCTATTCAAATTACAAAAGGAACAGGTTCTGTTGTAAATGGGTATGAATCTATGGCTGGATTAATAAACTTGTCACTAAAAAATCCATCCTCTAAAGAAAAGTTATACGTTAATACTTATGCCAGTTCAATGGGTAGAGGAGAGGTTAATATTCATGGTGCACAGAATTTGAAAAATAATTGGAAAACAATGAGTTTTTTACATTTATCAAATAATTTTATTGAAGTAGATAGAAATAAAGATAAATTTAGAGATGTTCCAATTGGTTATTCAACTGCGTTTTTTAATAGATGGGAAAAAATAGGGAAAAATTATGAAACGCGTTTTGGTGTTAAAGGAGTTTTAGCAGATAAAAAAGGTGGACAACTATCTAGTGTAGGTGATAATCAAATGACAAGATATGGTGTAGGTTTATATACTAATGATATTGAACTGTTTGCAAAAGCTGGGTTTTTTATGAAAAAGCGTAGATTTGGGAGTATTGGATTAGTGTCGCAAGCAAAATATCACTATTTAAAAAATACATTTGGTGATAAGGTATATGAGGGTACTCAAAAAAAGTATTATTTTAATGGGATTTATAGTGATATAATTAAAAACACAAATCATAATTACAAAACAGGTTTAAGTTTTATATTAGATGATTATAATCAAACGTTTTTAGATTCAAATTTCTTGAAAACTGAAATTGTACCTGGCGCTTTTTTTGAATATACTTATTCGTATTTAAAAAAGTTTACACTAGTTGCTGGAATTAGAGGTGATTATCATAATATGTACGGTTTACTATATGCACCAAGATTACATGCTAAATGGAATATAAATCCTAAAAACGCATTAAGATTTAGTGTGGGAAGAGGTTTAAGGGTGCCAAATCCTTATTCTGATTATACAAGTTTAATGGCAAGTAGTAGGGTTTGGATAGTAGATCCAAATATTAAACCAGAAGATGCAATTAATACAGGTGTAACGTACACTCAAAAATTTCAAATTCATGATAATGTATCTACTTTCAGTGTCGATTATTTTTACACCGACTTTTTTAATCAATTGGTAGTGGATCAGGATGTTAATTCAAATGAAATTCATTTATATAATTCAAACGGTAAATCATATTCACATAGTTTTCAAGCAGAGTTATCAGTTTCACCTTCTAAAACTTTAGAGTTGAGAACTGCATTTAAATATTATGATGTGAAAGCTGAGTTTGATGGTGTTTTACAACAGAAGGCGTTTGTGCCAAGATTTAGAGCTTTATTTAACCTTGGTTATACGACACGTAATAAAAAGTGGAGTTATGATATAACTGCGAATTGGGTGGGGCAAAAAAGATTACCTTCAACGGTAACTAATCCTATTGAACATCAGCGTAACTTAGAATCGAATGACTATTGGCTAGTAAATAGTCAGTTAACATATAAAAGGAGAAGGTTTAGTGTCTATTTAGGAGCTGAGAACATATTGAACGTTATGCAGAAAAATGCAATTATTTCACCAGACGATCCTTTTGGTGCGTATTTTGATGCTACTCAAATCTGGTCACCAATTAGCGGTGTAAATATTTATGCAGGCTTACATTTTACAATTAAACAAAAGAAAAAATAAATTTAAAAAACAAAAATTATGAAAAAAGTAATAGGAATAATTATGATGATGTTTGTGTTTCAAGGAATGGCACAAGCAACAAAAAAAGTAGATATAATAAAAATTAAAACTTCTGCAGTTTGCGATATGTGTAAAGAACGTTTAGAAGAAGAACTGAATTATACAAAAGGAGTTGTTTATTCAGAATTAAACCTTGACAACAAGGTGATTACTGTGAAGTATAAAATAAAGTCAATTGATGTAAATCAAATCAAAACGGTTATTTCAATGACTGGATATCATGCTGATGATATGAAAAGAGATAATAATGCATTTAATGAGTTACCAGGTTGTTGTAGAGATGCTAATGCGTCTTGTACAAAAAAATAGTTAATTTTTTAATATTAATGGCCATCTTTCAGTTGAAAGGTGGTCATTTTATTTTTTGAACAGGTTAAAATATTTTAATTGTGATTAATGTCATTAAACATTCTTAAAAATAATAGTTATTTTTGTACAAATAAAATAAGCGTAAAAAACATGATTGAAACAGATATCATTATTATCGGAGCAGGTCCCGTAGGACTTTTTACTGTTTTTGAAGCAGGATTGTTAAAATTGAAATGTCATTTAATTGATTCTTTACCACAACCAGGAGGTCAATTAACAGAAATATACCCTAAAAAACCAATTTACGATATTCCAGGATATCCTACTGTTGGTGCAGGTGAGTTAATTACTAATTTAATGGCGCAAATTAAGCCATTTAGTCCAGGATTTACTTTAGGTGAATCAGCAGTGTCTATTGATGAAGTTGAAGATGATAAATTCATAGTTACTACAAATAAAGGAACACAACATAAAGCAGCAGTTGTAATAATTGCAGGTGGACTAGGTGTGTTTGAACCACGTAAACCGCCAGTTGAAAATTTAGAAATATTTGAAGACAAAGGCGTTGAATACATTATCAAAGATCCTGAATTTTATAGAGGTAAAAAAGTTGTCGTTGCTGGTGGAGGAGATTCTGCTTTAGATTGGTCAATTTTTTTAATTGAAAATAAAATCGTTTCTGAATTATCACTAGTGCATAGACGTAATTCTTTTAGAGGTCATTTAGACTCAGTTCAAAAAATTATGGATTTAGCAGATGAAGGTAAAATTAATTTAATTACTGAAGCTGAGGTAACTGGGATTTTAGGAAGTGATGTTGTTGAAGGTGTAACAATTAAACATAAAACACAAGGAGAGTTCATTAAAGCATGTGATCACTTTGTACCATTATTTGGTTTAAAACCATCTTTAGGACCAATAGGATCGTGGGGATTAGAAATTGAAAAGAATGCTATTAAAGTAGATACTGAAGCATACACAACTAATCGTCCTGGAATATATGCCATTGGAGATGTAAATGTTTATCCTGGAAAATTAAAGTTAATTTTATGTGGATTTCATGAAGGAACAATTGCTGTTCAATCTGCTTTTGCAAGAATTCATCCTGACAAAAAGAATGTTTTAAAATATACAACTGTAAATGGAGTTAATGGTTTTTAGTACTAGTTACTAATTAACGATTCACTAATTAATTTAAAAAATGGCTGAAGAAGAAAACATGGTAAAAGTCTATATTATAGACAGAGAAGGTGTAAAGCATGAGTTAGATGCACCAACAGATATGAGTATGAACATTATGGAAGTGTGTAAGGCTTATGAATTACCTGTTGAAGGTAGATGTGGTGGAATGGCTATGTGTGCAACCTGTCAATGTTACCTTGAGTCTGATACTGAGTTAGTTGAGCAATCAGATTCTGAATTAGATATGCTTGATGAAGCGTTTTTTGTGGAAGATAACAGCCGTTTAGGATGTCAAATCCCAATTACAAATGAGATAGATGGTGTTATTTTAAGACTTGCTCCTGAAGGAAATTAAATATTGAATTAGAGATACAAAAAGAGCCGTGAATTTATTAATTCACGGCTCTTTTTGTTTTGCTTATTATTATTAATTCTCTAATGGTAAATTTATATGTCTTCTACCACTAACTTTAAAATCAATTTTATAATAAAATAGAGGCAAGAATCCTAGTTGTTTTCTAAATTCATATGGTTTAGATGGGTTGTCAGGATTTGGTACATATGTTAAACCTCCAAAATTATTATTCATTGTTGCGTTTATAATATCTAAACCGAATTCATGAGTAACTTTTTTAGCATTAAGTACATAATTAACCTTTAAATCTAATCTGAAGTAATCTTTAAACCTTAAGGTATTATAACCTTCATCTAAGAAAATTATTTCTTTTTGTGCGTTAGTTGCAACAGTATCAACGATAGAATATCTTTTACCACCTGCATAAGTAATTTTTAGACCTAAGCTTAGTGTTTGATTTCCTTTTTTACCTAATGTAAATTCTTTTCCTACTAATCCATTAGCTATGTAATTACCATTATAGTCTGTACTTCTTTCAATACCATCACTACCTTTGTATGTTGATTGATATAAACTTACACTACTCATGAAAAAGAAAGATTTTGCAAAGAATTTTTCTATGGTAAACTCAATACCATAGTTTTGTGCTGTTCCCGTATTCTGTAAACTGTCAGGGAAAAATCTGGCAAAACCACTTCCTTGATTTACTAAAGAAAAAGAAGAGCTTTCTATCTCTACCGGTACTTCATATAAATGTTGATAATAAGCCTCTGTTTTAAACTTCATTGACTTGTTTAGTTTTAAATTATAACTTAAAACAGTATGAATTGATTTAGAAAACCCCATGTCTTTATTGTGATAAATCTTTTCATTATTTTGATCTAATTTATGAAAAAAGTATGTGTACATTGGTTGTGTTTGAGAATGTAAACCACTTCCAAATGCTAATGTATTATTACCATTAATGTTATATTTTACACCAATCCTTGGTTCAATAGCTGATAAGCTATTTGAAGCAGAAAAATACTGAGCGTGTAAACCAGTATTAATAATTAACTTTTTCGATAGTTTATAACGCCATTGAATAAATGGTTGGATTAGAATTTCAGGACTTGTACTTACATAATCCCATCTGATTTGTGATTGAGAGTTTATGTCTGAAATATCTGTTTTAACAGAATCTAACATTCTAAACCCATAAATGTCAGCATTAATTCCGTACTTGATTAAGTGTTGCTTATTAATTTTATAATTAACACTTAAATAGGCCATGGCTTTATTAATCTCAAATACAAAACCCATCATGTTGTGAGGTGGTTTTAAAGGGTCGTATTGCCATGTAGAATCTGAACTTAAAGTTCTTGGAACATATTCATGATTTGCTTGTTGTGATTCTTTTGAAATAGCTAATGTAGACTTAATAAATGTTTTAGAATTAAGAGGTTTTTTATAGATTAAACCACCTACATACATTGATGTTCCAAAATATTGATCTCTGTCTTGTTCTCCATAAGCATCTTGTGCAGGTACTATTTGATCAGAAATTTTAATAGCTATTTCACTTGCACCACCCATTCCAAACAATGCTATATTTCCACCTTTTTTAAGTGGAAAATTAAATTTAAATGCACCATCTCCATAAATAGGAACTGCATCTGTACCAATACTAAGCCCTATTGATTTTAGTAATGAAAAAGTAGAATATCTTCCACCAATTAAATAACTTGCGCCAGATTTTTTAGACAAAGGACCTTCTAATTGTGCTTCAATTCCTAAAAATCCAAATTGACCTGAAAATTCATGTAAGTTATTATTACCATTTCTTAGTTTTAAATCAAATACACCAGAAGTTGAATTTCCATATTCAGCTGGGAATGCACTCATGAAAAAATCAGAGTTACTTAAAAATTTATTATTTAAAATTGATACAGGACCTCCACCAGAACCTGAAATAGCAAAATGGTTTGGGTTAGGGATGTCAATACCTTCAACTTTGTATAATATTCCAGCGGGTGAATTACCTCTAATTACTAAATCGTTTCTTGAATCATCAGTTCCTTGAGCTCCAGCAAAGTTTGACATCATTCTTGCGGGATCTCCTCTACTACCAGCATATCGATTTGTTTCAGCAATTGAAAATGATTGAGCAGAAACGGTCGCCATTTCATTGATAACTTCCCCTTTTCTACGTACCGAAACTACAATCTCTTTCCCAACGATTCCAGTTTCTTCCATCTCAATATTAATGATAGGTTCTTTACCAGAATTGACAATAACGGTAATGATTTTAGAGCCGTAACTCATGAAAGAAAACTCTAACTCATGTTTGCCAATTGGAGCATTGTAAATTACATAATCTCCATTGTAATTACAAGCTGCAGCATATAATTTTTCTGTGATATTTAAAATTTTAACCTTGGCTCCAATTAATGGAGTTTTAGTGTCAATATCTACTACCTTTCCTCTTATATTTTGTGTTCTTTCTTGTGTGAAAGAATAGCTAACTGACAGTAATACAGATAAGATAAGTGTAAAAAGTTTCATATTTTTCAAGTTTTAATGATTACAAAATACATATTATATGTTAATAAGTGTTAAAAATTAAATTTTAAAATATAATCTGAGAACTATCTGATCTGTAATTGAAACAAAATTGTTCAAAAACCGAATGTTTTTGCTTTTCTAGATTAAACTTATATATATTATATTCGTTACATTTGTTGATTATAGCCATAACTATAAAGTGTGAAAAAGAAAAAAATTATAGTTTCAGTAACAAATGACCTTTACACCGATCAAAGGGTGAGAAGAGTATGTGAATTTTTAGTAGCGAATAATTATGATGTTACACTTTGTGGAAGGTTATTAAAAAATAGTAAGTCCTTACCAAAAACAGCATATAAAACTAAAAGATTTAAATTACCTTTTACTAATGGCGCTTTATTTTATGCGGCTTATAATATCAGATTATTTTTCTATTTAATTTCTAATAAATCAGATGTGCTATTGGCTAATGATTTAGATACTTTATTAGCGAATCATTTAGCAAATAAGTTTAAAAAAAGAGGCAGACTATATTATGATTCACATGAATATTTTGCAGGTGTTCCTGAGTTAATGGCGCGACCAATAGTACAAAAGGCATGGCGTAGTATTGAAAAAATGGCTTTACCTAAAGTCGATAAAATGTATACCGTTAATATTTCTATTGCTGATTTGTATAAAAATGAATATAAACGTAATGATATTAAGGTGGTTAGGAATATTTCAGACGTTAAAGTTGTGGACACTTCTAAAAGTAAAACTGAATTAGGTTTGCCTTTGGATAAAAGGATAGTAATAATTCAAGGTGCTGGTATTAATATTGACCGTGGTGCTGAAGAAGCTATTGAAGCCATTAAATTAGTTGATGATTGTGTGTTAATATTTGTAGGAGATGGTGATGTAATACCACAACTTAAAGCGCAGGTTAAAACTGAAAAACTAGAAGAAAAAGTTTTATTTTTTGGAAAAAAACCTTATAACGAATTAATGAATTTTACGGCGTTATCTGACATAGGTTTATCCTTAGATAAGGATACAAATATTAATTACAGATACAGTTTACCTAATAAGATTTTTGATTATATACATGCCAATACGCCATTAATTGTTACTGATCTAGTTGAGGTTAAAAGAATTGTAGAAACGCATAGCGTTGGGATAGTTCTTTCTGAATTGACAGCTAGTAATTTGGCACATGCTATTACTACATTACTTGAAGATAAAGCGCTCTATGATAAGTGTAAGGAAAATACGGTAATCGTATCTCAAACGCTTAATTGGGAAAATGAATGTGAAATATTGAGGGGTATATATTTATAATCAGTCTGCTTTCAAAATAACTCTAAAGGTGGTGCCTACATTTAATTCTGATTTTAATACTGAAATTTTACCTTTATGAAATTCTTCAACTATACGCTTTACCAACGACAATCCTAGACCCCAACCACGTGCTTTTGTAGTATAACCAGGTTGGAAGACTGTTTTTAATTTTGAAGGTGAAATACCTTTCCCGTTATCTGTAATGTCAATAATTACATCATCCTCAAATTGCCTTATTGAGACAGATATTTGTCCTTTACCATCCATTGCATCTACTGCATTTTTTGTAATGTTTTCGATAACCCATTCTAACAATGATGTATTAATAGGTGTTTGGATATAATCTTGCTCGTTTGTAAACGATAATTCAATATTTTTAGATATTCTTAATCTTAAATATTCTAATGAGTTTTTTATGACAGGCACAATGTTTTCTGATTTAAGTATGGCTTTAGAACCAATCTTAGAGAATCGATTAGTAACAGTATTTAATCTGTCAATATCTTTATTCATTTCTAGTATTGTAGATGGATCTATGCCTTGGGCTTCCAATAATTGTATCCATGCCATTAATGATGAGATTGGTGTGCCTAGTTGGTGTGCCGTTTCCTTTGCCATTCCTACCCAAACTTGATCTTGTTCAGCTTTTCTAAATGTACTAAAAACCAAGTATCCTATTAAAATAAATAAGCCAATTATAGTAAATTGTACAAATGGAAAGTATTTTAAAATTTTTAATTCTTTTGAGGATTCATAATATATTACGCCTTGTTGTTCTTGACCAAAATTAATTAAGATACTATCTGTTTTAGGTGCAATTTGTTTGATAGTTTGATTTAATTGTAATTGGCTTATGGTGTCATTTATTTGAGACATATTCGAAGCAATTAACGCTCTTTTATCTTTATCTATAAACAATACAGGTACTAGGTCAGGATTATTGACTAGTTCATTGGTAAAAGCAGTATAAAGAGAATCTTTACTATAAGATAAATCTGATAATTTTTTTGAATCGTAATAATAAACGGTTTGATTATTATTACCAAATAGATTTAATGTTAATGGTGTATGTGTATTTTTCCAGCTGCTTATTAATTGATTAAGCGTGTCTAGTTTTTCTGATTTTGAAAGTTTGTTAACGTATTCTAGATTGTGTGTATTCTCTACTTCTCCCTTTTTATTTGTAATAATCATTGGCACTTGATTACTTTGAGTTAGAACTGCCAAAACAAATGAATAGTCAGTTAAATCCTTATTAACTTCTTGCATTGATAATGTCCAGAGTTCTACTTTTTTTCGCTCATTTTCACGTAATGCATCAAAGGTATGATTGGTTAGGTTTACTAAATCAGCTTTACGCTTTATGGCATCTGCCCACTGGGTAACTCTATCTTTTTCCTTTTTAGCAACCTTGTTTACAACAGAGTTTGAATACCATAATGAAAAACCAACTAAAAATATAGCGATAAGAACTAATATATTTTTCCAACGTTGTTTCTTATGGTATAAATTCATTAATGTAAGTTATTATAATATTAATTATCTGTTAAACGTAAATAGAATTATTTTGTTGCTTATAATTATTACTTATGTTAAGTGTATGAAAAATAGGCTATTCAAAATCACTCTCTTCTGCTGATTCTTTTTCTAAATTTGATTTGTTTTTTAATTTTTCAAAAAACTTATTTGAGCGTTTTTTGTTTTTTGATTTTATTGGTATGCTATCAGGTTTTATGTCTTTATCATGCGCTTCATCATAAATAATAAATTCAATTTTTTCATTTTTAGGATCAGATTTCATTTGCTTTACAGTACTGTCTTTTTTGAAAAGCCCAAATTCAGACTTTAATACAGACTTCATATTCTGTTTTTCTTCACTTACATTTTCTTTAAATGTAGCTTTCATTTCTCCTTTATCAATGGAATAAATAGGGTCATCTAAATTACCTGCCATGTTTATAAAAATTTTCCAGCCTAAACCGTCATCTTCAATTATTCCAAATTCACTGTCATTTAAATCAGATTTTAATTCCCTAAACCTAAAACTAAAGTGATAATCAATACTATTGTCAAAGTCATGCCATCCGGAAAGGTTAACGTCAAGAGCATTACTTTTTATAGTCATTTTTGGAATGTAAAGTTTTCTATTTCTAATTTCTAAAGTATTAGACAATTCTTCAAATTTAAGATTGAGTAGTTTAGTTTCAAACTTGTCAATATGTTTGTTTAGCGTTAATTTTAAGGCTTTACTCGTTCTCATAAATTCGGTAATGCTTTGCATAGTTTCTAGATTTGTCAAAGTACCATTGTTTATTTTAAAGTTTGTTTTAGCAAACATCTTATCGTCTATTAATGTAAAGTATTCGTCAAAAAACAGTAATAAATCAATGTTTCCAGATAGTAAACCAGAAATGTTTTTATCGGTTATTTCCGTTTGGTTAAAGTTGTTCCAATCTTTAAACAGTGACTTTACATTAATGTCATTCAGTTTTATTTTACCTTCAATACTGTTCCCTTTTTCTAATAAGTTATCTAATTTAAGGTTACCACTTATAGCGCCTTCTAAAGTTTGTAAATCAAAATGTTTAACGTGTACAGTTTGATTTGCTAAAATAAATTTACCTCTTATTTTTTTAAAGTTATGCGTTTTCCAAATCAATTCTTTAACATCTAAATCTACATTAATGTTTAGAGATTTTGGTAATTCAAATGTTTTTTGAATAACAACTTTATTATGATGTGGCACAGAATTAATAAATTCATTAATATCTAATTTATCACTTTCAATGGACGCTATTATTCCTAAAGTACCTGTCCCTTCTATAAAAGGGATTAAGTTCTTTAAGGCACCATTTAGTATTAAGTCTGAGTTATCGGTTTTAAAGGATAGATTCTTTGTTCCTGCGTCATTTCCTTTTAATACTAAGTCTCCAGAAATATTAGTGAATTTTATTGGGGTGTTAATTCCCTTGTATGTTATATTTTTAAGTGTTAAATCTCCATTTGTATTTTCTAAATCAAATTGTGATGGATTATATTCAATATCTCTGAATTTTATTGAATATGCCGTATTTACATCAACTATTCCAGTTAACTCTTCTACAGTAGTAAATTTAAAAAAGTCATGGAATGAGGCTAGGTTTAAATGTCCTTTGATTGAGCCATTAAATGTAGGTGTTTTAAAATCTGTGATTTTTGTAGAACCGCTAAATGTACTTTTCAATAATTGAAGTGATATATTTTTAAATTCTAAAACTTCTTTTTGCTTTGGTTGTTTATTTTCGTAACGGCCGTCTAAATTTATGTTTGTGATGCTTAAGTTTTTTTCTAGTGATTTAATTTCTCCATTTCGTATGTCAAAATTAGCTTTAATTGAAGGCATTTGAGTTGTACTTATTTTACCTTTTATAGTTGCAGAAAAAGCTACATCACCATAACTTTCATAATTGTTTGAAAGTGCCACTGTATTGTTTAATATAGACTTTGTTAATTCATCTAATTTTATGTCTTTACCTTCAATTTTTATATCTAATTCCTTTGAATTTACTTGACCAGTTATCTTAAAAGGCATTTTTTCAATTGACAATTCTCCTGTTTTAAATGTATAAGTGTTAGATAGTGTGTTTATGTGTAGGTCTAAATTTAAGAGGGCATCTTTTTTTCTGATTAATGAAAATGAATTTGTTTTTAATTTTTCAATATGCAGCTTTGATTTAGCTTTTAAATTATATTCTGTTTCTGAGAAATCACCTTCAAAATTTGCGTCATTGATTAGTAATTTATAAAATTGTTTAGTGGCAATATTCGAAAATTCAAATTTTAAATCTTTAGTATATAATTCTTTCAAAGTGAATTTAAAATGACTTGAGGTTGTATCTGTAGATGGTTTTGTAATGTTATAATTAACATCTCCGTTTGATGCTGTTTTTAGTTTTAAAATTCCGGATTTAACACTTATGTTTTGAACATTATAATTTTCACTTATAAGGTCCAAAATATTAAAATTTAGATAGAAGTTTTTAGCATACAATAATGTATCATCACTCTCAATTTTCTCATAAGCATCATTTATTAAAACGTGTTGAAAGTTTAATGAAGCATAAGGGAAGTTACTTAATATTGAGAAGTCAATATCTCTTATTTTAACCTCCGTATTAATATGTTTATTAATTTCTGCTATGGCATATTGTTCTATATCTTCTTCATATATTTTTGATAATACAGTTGTCAATGTCACTAAAAATAGAGACACAAAAGATAGCCAAAAGACTATTCGTTTTAAGAGATGAAAAAAGTACTTCATATTGTAGAACTAGCAAAGTATTAAAGTTAGCTAATATTATAGTGTTAAACCTGTTGTTGGTTACTTGTTTATTAACGCTATATGGTTAATTAATTAGTTTTTCCTAACCATTTTGGTAAAATAAAAGCGCCAATAAATAAATAGGGGTAATAAGAAATTAAGCGCCAAATAATTGAGGTTAGTACGATTAATGCGCCAGCTGGAATAAACTCACTTAGAAAGGTGTCAAATAAATACTCTGCAACACCACTTCCACCAGGCGTTGGACTGACTAATAAAACCAACCACATGACTAATTGTTTGGCGAATATTAGCAAATTCGATTGAAAACTTAGTGCTATAAACCCCATCAAAATAAAATTTACAACTAAGAATCGACTAGACCAAGAAAAAATGGTGGACGTCATTAATTTTATCCAAAAAAGTAATGGCTTTTTTGTAAAAACTTTTGAGGCCATAATTATGTCTGCTCCCGTTTGTTTTGCTTTATTTTTATAACGAGATAATAATGAGAACTTGCAAAGAAATAATAAAAGCTTTTGAATCAATTGTGGGTATACAAATAAACTTAGAAATAAGGTTAAGGTAATGGCTAGAATGATTGAATATCCAATCCAAAACTGTGTTAAATAATGATGTAATCCTTCGGGTAATAATTGGTTTATCTCTATTAATCCTACAATAACTGGTATTGCTATAACGTAGAATAAGTTATCTAATAATGTTGTTATAAATACAATTGCTGTTGATTTTCCTAAATTTATTTTTTCTTTTTTTAAGATAAACATGGCTACAGCTGATCCTCCAACAACACCAGGAGAGACTGCTGATGCAAATTCCCACATCAATATGACTTTGATACTTTGTAACCAATTCAATTTTTTATCTGTAAGTAGTCGCAATCTTAAAACATAACCTAAATCACGAAAAAACATCATGATGATAGCTAGAAGAAGATAAAAAAATGTTCGAGATGAAAAACTCACCGTTTCCCAAGATTTTAAAAAATCTGTTGTTATGACTTCAGAATATACTAAATAGCCACTAATTGATAAACCAATAAAAATGGCTAAGTAGATTTTATTTTTATTTAATAGTTTTGATTTCATTCAATGTTTTGTCTACGAGACTAATCTTTCATGAATTCGACTTCAATCCTTCTATTTAAATCTCTACCCCACTTATAAGTATTTGTAGCTATTGGATTATCGGAACCATGTCCTGAATAGTGTAATCTATTTTTATTTATGGATTCTGAAATTAGGTAATCATAAATTACTTTGGCACGTTCTTTTGACAATATTATATTGTTTTCAGGAATTCCACTTGCATCTGTGTAACCATGAATATGAACTTTCAAAAATTTATTTTCTTGTAAATAACTTACTAAGTTTTTTAAATATTTTAAATCACTTCCTGTAGAGTCTAAACTAAAGCTACCAGATAAAAATTGTAAAGAGTCAATAATGAAATTACTTTGTAATTTTTCATTTTGATGTGCAAATAAATAGGAGATATAATTTTTCTGATTATTAGGTTTTTCAACAATAACTATAGTTTTATCTTCTGTTTTTTCGTCCACTAAAGTTGTACCACTATGAACTGTTTTTTGAGTTATCTTAACTTCAATTCTTCTATTTCCTGCCCTAGTTGATTTGTATCGATTACTGAAAATTGGTTTAGCTGGGCCATACCCTGAATAGGTAATTCTTTCTTTAGAATAGCCGTTAGTTATTAAATGGTCATAAACAAATTTTGCTCTTTTTTTAGATATTTCTATATTTTTTGATTGACTACCAGAGTTGTCTGTAAAGCCACCAATTTCAATTTTTAAATTGTCATCTGCTGCTAATGCTTTTTTAAGATTAATGATGTCAATATTTTTTGAAATGTTTGAAAATGTTACTTTTCCAGAACCAAATTTCACGTTGTATAATACAATTTGAAACCCAACAGGAATAGCTTCTGGTACAATTACTAAATGTTCAATTTCAATGTGTAGTTGTGAACTATCAACACGTTCAGGCATTGGTGGGCATAAACAATCTTGTAAAGAGTCTGATATCATATATTCTGGATAGGACTCAAAATCTTTAATTCGTTCTCGTTGATGTTGATATCTTGGGCTTGTATTTGCACCATCAGTACCTAAGTCCCAATAGTTTACTGCATTCCAACTTGAATAGCCACAGAATTGTTTTAAAATTACTGCAGAAATATATCCTGAAGCATGCCATCCATTCCAACAGTGTAAATAAATTGGTCCAACACTATCCATTGTTGCCGAGTTGTATGTCATTTCTAACATGTCTTTAATGTGTTGATCATCAAAATAATCTTTTTGATAGTATTCAAAATTATTCCAACTGTCGTTTGAGCAAGCACACGTATCACCAATTGGCGAGTTTTCAAAATTTTCGCGATATAAATAAATACCTTTTGAAAAACCTTCCTCACATAAGTTTGACATACCATCTAAAGGTATTGGATTATGATTATTTCTTTTATCTGTTAAATGATAATAATTATTGGCTCCACCTCTATATGCTACACCATGTAATATTGGACGCATATTCCTTGTGCCATATAAGCTGTCAAACCCATTTCCTTTGTTATCCGTTACTTTATACATTAAATCTGTCTCTATATAACGGTTTTTATAATAATCAGATGAGTAAATGAAATTACCTTTTATATCAAATAATGAATCGTAGTCAATTGATTGTAGTGAGTCTCCCAAATAATATGAAGACAGTCCTATTTTAATTGTATCGTTTTGTGCAAACGATAATACTGAAGTTAACGTGATAATAGATAATATAAGTTGACGCATAAGTACAAAGTTATGTTGATTATTCTTTTTAAACCAATAAGTATGCTAAAGTTTTACACACTTTATTATTAGTAGACGTTTCTTTTGTATTTGTAAATTCACTTTAAACAAAAAAAGCCTTTCAATGTGAATTGAAAGGCTTAATTTATTTTAAGTTTTTTTATTCTACTTTGTCAATAGCTGTATTAAATACTCCGCTTGTGATACAAGTGTCATTATAATAGCTATTAACGTGACTATAAACCATCCAAATAGTGGTTGTTTTGGGTCTTTAGTTTTTAAGTAATCTAATTCATTAGATATGTAATGCTTTCCTTTCTCATGGAATACATAAAGGCTAGAGTTAAACTTAAAGAAATAGCTTAGAGCAGGGGTTAACAATAATAATAGTATTATTATTAAACCAATCATGCTGAATAAGTTAGAAAACCATATTTTACATAATTGTATTTGCTTAGAACTGAATTTTTTATTTTCCTTGACCTTAGAGTTACTAAAAAGTAGAAATTCACTTCGCTTATCGGATAATATATCTTTTGTCTGTTTAATTTCAAACTCAATTTTCATAATAGAGTCGTTAGTACGTTGTAGCTCATAAAAGGTAAAAGGTCTAATAGGAGTCTCAAAATCTTCAGTATTACTTTCTGGGTAATTAAATATTCCGTTATCTATCTTTCCCAAAATCGGTTTAGCCATTACTTTTAAATAAGAGTATTTTGCTACCTTTTGATTTTCATTCCCTTTAAGACTTACAATACCAGATTCTTCCCCCCAAACAACTTTTATTTCATTAGTTGAACGTCCTTCTATTATTTTTGCATCATTAGGTATTATCCATTCTAATGAGTTTGTAGTATCGGTAACGCTAAAATTACAAGTGTCATTAGCGCAAATAATACTTGGACCAGAGATTGTAAATATCTCTACACGTTCAGGCATTGATATTACTTTAACTTCTGCTGTGTATCGCTGACCATCTTCACAAGTATTTTTAGGAACAACCGATACTGTATAGCTGCCAGGTTGAGTCCATTTATAACTGAATAGTGATGAGTTTATAGAATCTGCTTTAACTGTTGTAACTATTACTACATCTTCAGAATCAGTAATTTCCCACTGGAAAGATTCACAGTTTACAATTGGAGGAAAACTAAACGATTGGCGTTCACCAACATAAAAGTTGTCGTTTAGTAAAAATATCTGCTTCTGCATTAATGTTGTTTTCTTAGAATTCACTTCTTCTATAGCCTGGTTCATTTCTGAAATATAAGCTACAGCTTGGATAGAATCAGACACTAGTATCGAGTCTGCTTTTTGAATGGAGATAGTATTAGAGTCAATTTTATTTGAAAAGTCAAAGTACTGATTATCTAGATCACTAAATTTTTCCACTCGATTTAAATGTTCGCTGATGTTTTTCCCAGATACAAGTGTAATTCCCTGGTTAAGAGTTAGATATATTGCTATAGGTATTATTAAAGTTATTAATATCCCTATAGCCTGAAATGGCAGTGAATATATCAATTTTGGGAGACGAGTAATCATAGCTCTAAAGAATTGACCGAAATTCATAGAAGAATCAGACTGTATAAAATATGCTACTCCAAAAGGTACTGACATTATCAATGTAAATAATAATGTTATTGCAATCGGAATTCCTATTTCACTAAGTGGAAAACTTATTTCAGAAATGAATATTTTTTCATTATTCAAAGTCAATAATATCAAACTCCCTAAAACTAATGTTAAGAAACCTATTATAACTGATAGTCTATTAAGAATGTTTGTGCGGGTTGGTTTAATATTTTTATTATCGGAAAATATTAAACCAACTGTAATAAAGGTGTAAATTGAACCTAAGACACTGACAATTAAAGTAAAAACAGAGAACCATGTTTGATTGACTAGACTATGTATAATGTAAAGTAAAAACAAGCTAACCATAAGTTTTGACAATTCTTTTGCTCCGACCTTTAATGAATTTAAGTTTAATGCAGGACGGAGAACTGAAAATAATAACTCGGTATTTTTCCAAATAAAAACAATAGGGTAGTGCCAAATCATTTTAATAACTAATATGATAGTTGGTTCGATAATACTATTCCACACCCAAATAAATAGAGTCTTAACCCATTGAATAGTCATTACAATGAATTTCAAAATCTGATCTAGAGCGAATATTCCCCACAATAAGAAGTTAATTGATAAATAGAATACAGTAATAAATGGTGCTAATGCCTTTAGCCAAGAGTTAGATTTAATAAGCTCCTCGGATATTTTTTTTATATTAAAGAGCCTTTCATTCGGTTTTTTTAAAAGATTTGAAAGGATAAAACCAAAAACAGAAAATACTGTAATTGTTGTAATAATTAAATAGAAAATAGTCATAATTTTTTAAATTTAAAGTATTTTTGTTAAAATAATTTTACAGTTTAATATCTTACATCTGTTATAAGTTAGATATGATTATAAGTTTATCAGTGAAAAATAAACGAACAGTTATTACTGTATTCTCATCTACAATATATGTGATTATTTTTCATTTTTTCAATATAAATTACGAAAACTATGTAATTTCGTATTGTTTCATATCTTATTTATTGATAGAATTTAATTCGATTATTTTTAGAACTCAATACAGTAATTATTAACTAATTACATAAGTTTGTTGTAAGATTTAGGTATTGCTGTGAAAATGATTATGTATAAAATTGTGAGACAGAGTATACTATCAAAACATACTTAAAATACCACATAAATGATAGATTAGAGTATGCTAAAATTACTTATGGTGAACTTAATCGGAGTAATAGAATTAAAAAAGGGAGACCATTATGATCTCCCTTTTCATTTTAAATATTTACACTTTCGGGATAAAAAACCTTACTCTACTGTAACTGATTTCGCTAGGTTTCTAGGTTGATCAACATCACATTCTCTCATAACAGCAATGTGGTATGATAATAATTGTAATGGAATCGTAGCTAAAATAGGTACTAAGATTTCATCTGTTGCAGGAATATGAATCACGTGGTCAGCAATACCTTTTACAACGGTATCACCTTTTGTTACAATGGCAATTACTTTACCTTTTCTAGCTTTAACCTCTTGAATATTACTAACTACTTTTTCGTAATGTTCACCTTTCGTTGCGATTACAAAAACAGGCATGTTTTCATCTATTAAAGCAATAGGACCATGTTTCATTTCCGCTGCTGGATAACCTTCAGCATGAATGTATGAGATTTCTTTTAATTTTAAAGCACCTTCTAAAGCAATAGGAAAAGCTGATCCTCTCCCTAAAAATAGGGCGTTTGGACAATCTTTGTACTCTTTTGCTATTTCTTTAATGTACTCATCACTTTCTAATAATGTTTCAATTTTAGAAGGTAACGCTTCCATCTCATTTAATAAATTTTGGTATTTATGAGGGTCAATTGTACCTCTTTTTTTACCAATCATAATAGCCATAATAGCCATTAAAGTAACTTGAGTTGTAAATGCTTTTGTTGAAGCAACTCCAATTTCTGGACCTGCATGTGTATAAGAACCAGCATCAGTTACTCTAGAGATTGTTGAGCCAACAACATTAACTATTCCTAAAAGAATAGCGCCTTTTTCTTTTGCCATTTTTAAAGCGGCTAAAGTATCGGCAGTTTCACCAGATTGTGAGATTGCCATAACGACATCACCTTTTCTAATAATTGGATTACGGTATCTAAATTCTGAAGCGTATTCAACTTCAACAGGAATTCTTGCTAAATCTTCAAAGTAATATTCAGCTACTAATGCAGCATGCCATGAAGTTCCACAAGCAATAATAATTATTCTATCAGCATTTGCAATTTGTTCTTCATATTCTTTTAAACCACCTAAAGAAATCCAACCTTCTTTGGCATTAAGTCTTCCTCTAAAACTGTCGTGAATTGCACGTGGTTGCTCATAAATTTCTTTTAACATAAAATGCTCATAACCTTCTTTTTCAAGAGATTCTAATTTCATGTCTAATTCTTGAATATAAGGATTTACTTCCGTCTCATTTTTAATTTCGTAAATTTTAAAACCATTATCCTTGTCAATTATAGCCATATGTCCATCTTCTAAATAGACAGCATTTTTAGTATATTCAATAAATGGAGTGGCATCAGAAGCGATATAATATTCATCATTTCCTATTCCAATCACTAATGGACTACTTTTTTTTGCACAAATTAATTTGTTTGGTTCTTCTGGAGATACCACTACAATTGCATAAGCGCCAACAACTTTATTTAAAGCCAATCTTACAGCTTCTGCTAATGAAACCTTACCGTTTTTATAAATATCGTCAATTAAATGAATTAAAACTTCTGTGTCAGTTTCACTTTTAAATGAATGACCCCTTTTGATAAGTTCTTCTTTTAAAATGGCATAATTCTCAATAATTCCATTGTGAACTAATGCGATTTTACCATCTTCAGAAATGTGTGGGTGGGCATTAATATCGTTTGGTAAACCATGTGTTGCCCAACGCGTATGTCCTATTCCAACATTTCCTATTGTTGTAGATTTTCCAATAAAGTCCACTAAATTTTGAACTTTACCTTGCCTTTTGTAAATGTTAAGGTCACTAGTAGGTGTTAAAAGTGCAATTCCTGCACTATCATAACCTCTATATTCAAGTCTACTTAACCCTTTAATTAAAATAGGATAAGCTTTCTTATCTCCGATATATCCAACAATTCCACACATATTAATATTCTGTATAAGTAATTTCTAATCTTGTTTTATGCTTTGAGCTTGAGTTGTCTCCACTAAATATTATTCTTTCAATTGATGACCCAAAGAAACTACCTGGATAAATTCTGAATCCGGAGTTGTCTCTTTCTCCATTTAAAATGGCTTGAAT